>Ga0209434_1000057_pt1 | contig 65628 bp, 94 predicted proteins | sample ETNvirnome_2_300_FD_184068 | JGI IMG/M metagenome (GOLD analysis project Ga0209434, IMG submission 184068) | Marine viral communities from the Pacific Ocean - ETNP_2_300 (SPAdes) (version 2) | ecosystem: Environmental > Aquatic > Marine > Oceanic | place: Pacific Ocean | collected 2013-06-22 | reverse complement strand
TGCAAGCAAGATCACAGAATAAAATGTGGATAACACTCCGTGTTAACACACAATTTATTTCCGCTTGTAACCATAGTCACTTAACAAATAATAATATTTCTTTTTTTATTAGGCTACTAAACCACGCGCTTTATCAATATTAGCAGCTGCAATTTCCATAGCTGTTAACTCATCACAATCATGCTGCTTCATAATATCTGCTAGTAATTTTTTCTCTTTAGGGTCAGACCAACCCATCGTAAGAATCAGTGAGGGCGGAATATTTCTAAACAGCTGATCAGATAAAGCCTTATTCCTACAAATAACAAATCCTTCTGTATATTTTTTATCCTCTTTTGTAACGGAGGCCATAAGCGCCCTTTGCTCTGCGGATAGTTTTTTAAGTTTGGCTATATCGTCATCTTCACCTCGTTCAACTGCCAAAACAAGCAACCACTCATTCAATTTCAAAATAGCGGCTGCTTCCTCGCAATAGTCGCCTATATTTTGCGTTGCCATCCAGTTCCACGCATTGAGTTTACGCCACATTTTAACGATTTTAACTATAGCAGGAACAAGGATAGGTGAAGCTTTAGATGATTTAGAAACAACATTATGTGCTTCATCTGTAAGAACAATAATCGGTCTACCAGAATATTGACCTTCTTCAGCCAAATCATTAATAGTATTGAGTATAGATGCGTATGCAACAGCAAGTTCTGCGTGTTTTCCATCCCTTGTAACATCACCAAGATCAATATGAGTTACATCAGCTCGCTTCCAAAGTTCACCTTCTCTATTGAAAAGATGACCCGCGAGGCCTTCACAATAATAATCCATAGCTTGCGCCATATCACTAACAGTATCTTTGTGTTTAAGGCTTAAATCTGAGTAAGAAGAAAGCACCCTCAACGCATCTGCAACATCTGAACAAATAGGGTGTTTTCTGTTTTCATCTTTACATTTTTGAGCAGCAATCATTATTGCTTTACGGATTAGAGAAAGCTCAACAACACCATATTGCTCTGCTTTTTTTGCATCACCACCTGTCACAAGAATTTTTGCTAAAAGTTCCATTTCACCAAGATAATCTTTAGGTTCATCATTCTCATCATCAAATGAACCATCATCAAGAGCGGCATTTAGATCAGAGAATGTTTCAGTTGGAGTTGCTATTTGTTCCTGGGTTAAGTTTTGCTCTAAGGCTTTTAAAGCGTTTGCAAAAGGTGGAATACTAGCTTTCGTTACACTGTTAAGCTTTATACTATTTGTTGTAACACCGTATTTTTCAACGTAAGTAACAGCCCTTTTAAAAGATTCACCTTTTTCAATAATGAAGAATATTGGGTTATGTTGCGCGAGATAACTCATAAACATTTCTACAAGTTTTGCTGATTTACCCGCCCCCGTACTACCTATCATTGTCATATGAGAATTAGCCATGCGGTCTTTCAGAATGTCAAAACACATTTCCTCGCCACCACGATTGAATTGTATTTGTGTAGGCGTACCAGTACCTCTACCTCGCCCTAAAATTGGTAAATAATTACAAATATGTTCTAACGTACATTTCAAAGTGCGTTGCCTGACTTTGTTTTGTGCCCACCGATAATTACAAGGCAAAAACTTTAAAAAAGTATCACAAGCAAAAAAGTCATAAGAGCTATTCATAATCTGAAGCCCTGCTTCATTAGTAGCATCCTGAACAGCCTGTTCTTTTTGAATTAGATCAACTTCTGAGTCAGCAAACACATAAAAGCCAAGCTCTATTGGCAAAATAGGATTACCTCTTGCAATCTTCAATTCCGCCTCATCTGCATCTTCATAAGCAATATTGGCCTCAGCTGAATCACCAACAGCTTTTTTCTTAATGAATGCTATTTCATCTTTAACAACTTGCTGATCAATAAAGACTATCGTCATCGCCATGATGACATTGGCTGGCATAGCGTCAAAAATTGAACCTTTATCTTCAGAGGAGGTAAAAGCCCCTATACTTGGACTGTCTTTAATTGATTCAACGGAATAAAATTTGGCTGGTTTCTTACTAAAATTCCATATTCCATTAGCAACATCAGAAACAGGCGGCTCTAGAGTGAGTAACGATGAAATATCACGACCATACAACTGACTTGAATCTTTAGGATAAGAGAACTTTTTTAATAGCTCACTTGTTGAATATTTATCTGAACGATTAAAAAATGGGAAAAGCCAATCATAGAACCCTTTCCCATCTAAAATACTAGCTGAAAAGGTACTACCTAAGCGTGATAAACTCTTTAGTAAGTTATTGCGAATCTGTGTAATTTCTTCTATAGGCGTTAAGGCCTTACTCCCTGCTGAGCCTCTACGATATAAGAAGATAAAGCCGTCAGAGCTTTTACCTGAGAATGGTAGATCAGTTACTTGAGTATCTGTAAATATACCTTCAGGTTTAGCTATACCTTTTAAATGCTTTTCCATCATTGAATCGAAACACTCTTTTATAGGAGTATTTTTACCATTCGATTTAATTCTATCGACAGTATCATCAAGAGCATATTGGTTCGAAAAATAGACGTTAGCTACAAAAGGATTTACTTTATGTTTAGGTATTACCTGATCAAGTGTTTTTAATAATTTATTCCGATAATCGGCCTTGATGCTTTCGGGGAAACCATCGACATTCATTGTCTTAAACTTAATGCCACAAGCAAAGCTTTTGTAATCTTCAAGCAAGAAAACCTGTTCATCTTCTATATAGTCAACAACAGGTAAAAAATCAGTGAAGCTTTTTTGTTTTGAATATTGTTGATTAATATCTCTGTGATTTACAAAAGATGTAAAGTCGAATGCTTCAATGATTGCCGCACTAATTGCATTAACTTTATTAGCAAAATTTTGAAGATTTAAATCCATACTTTAGTAACCTTTTTTATATTGAACAGATTCATACATAGAAAAACGTACTTTCTTTGGGGATGAAACAGCACCACGCATTACTTCTGGAAAATAAGTAAAAACAAATTCTGGATTTTCAAGCCGTAGAGAACCAGCGTTAAAACTGCGAACAGGATCAGTATCTAATGAGATTTTTGGGATATGGGTACTTTTATTCATAACGCGATCTTTTAAAAGTTCGTCACGTGAGAACTGCTTATCAACACCGCTTGAGCAACCAAACAGTAAAATTAAAAGAAAACTATTTAGAGTTATTTTCAACACTTTCATAATATGATTCCAGTTCAGTTTCAAATTCATGATTTAACACTTTTCTACCGTTTGCATCATAATCAATTTCTATCGCCTTACTTAATAGAACAGTTACACGCTCAGGTTTCGCAACAATCACATCGCGAACATTGGCATAACGCGCAGCAATCGTTTGTGACATAGCATCAAACCCACCAGATAGGCCTTCACCAATCGCTAATTTACCTTGATCACCTGTAAACACTTGTTGTAAGTTATCGCCAGTACCTTGAGTCGTAAATTGAGCGTTACTTAACCCCTCACCGATAGCGGCAACAGACTTAAGTCCACCATGTATTGAAGCATATTCTAAGAGTGAGCTATATTTTTCACCCACAATGCAAGGAGAACCATACTCATCGGTAATATAAGCAATCTTCTCACCCTCATTACCTGACTTACCGACTGTATGAATACGACCATCTTGAAAAATGAAAGTGGCAGACGTTATGTAACCTTTTACACAAGACGTTGACCATTCACCAATGGCATAACCAGACATACGCATAGACTCAATTTCAGGTAACTGAAAGCCATTTGTAAGCAAGTTATCTTGAGAGAGTTCTAATTTAAAACGGTACGGTTCAATCACTGATGTTTGATTTGGAGAGATACCAATTAAACTATCGAAAACAAACGCATCGAACAATACAGCTTCAGGGTCAATAGTTGCATACTGAACAATGCCAGAATGTTCATTTTGTTTTCCATTTTGTGTCTGAATCGGCAATTCAATATTCTCTTTGACTGTACTAGAAAAAGAGTCAATAAAACTTTTATCCTCACCAATCCACTCAATTTCATCTACTTCAGACTCTGATTTATCAATCGTATAACCTGTATTTAAAACGTCAGTTGTTGAATCACCGGTTCCAAAATTGTTTAACTCATTCTCAAATGAGTTATTCACGTTTGGATCTAAGATATCATTATTATCACTAACCGATTCTGACACTATTTCATAACCCCCCCCCGAATCATTATTAGACATAAGTTCAGCAACTTTGGCTCTCAGCATTTCATTATTACGTTTTTCCTTACTAAGTTCGTCATTCAGACTATTAAGAGAAACAATGACTTGATCCATTTGCTCACTCAATCTGCGTCTATCTTCAGCCGCAGTATCAGAAGCGGCATCATCGGAATTTTTTACAACAACTGTTTCAGTGTTATGTTTAACTTTTTGAACGGGCTCAACTTCATCACCTGAAGAAAAAATAAAAACACCACCAAGAATTACGATAATAATTGCGAACAGAAAAAGTGCGGGGTTATTTTTAGCGACCATATTAAACACCTACGATATCTAAAACATTTGAATGCGGGCTTACGATATATAGCGTTGTGTACTTATCAGAACCTTGACCTACAAAAACATGCTGAAAAGTTGCACCAATAGCATCTATTCTGCCAAACAAGTTGCTTGTATCTAGTTTTTGAACAGAAGTACGCTTGTTAATCACTTCAAATGCAAATACATAAAGGTCTTTATATTTAAAGCCAGCAACAGGCCTAATCTGTAAAGATGAACCTCTGTAGATATGATCTACATTTAAATCTCTATCAACTGTGATTGGCCTTAATAGCCCAGGCTTTTCAACTGCATAATCGGGGGAATAAAGTAACTGCGAAGCATGACGAACCAATTCATGCGGTGCTAATTCATTTTTTAATGATTTTGAGCGTGTGTTTTGTTTTTGGGTGGTTTTAACGATAGTAACTTCATCGTCTGGTTTTGAAGAAAATCGTACTACTAAAATATAACTTTTATCACCTGTTTTTGTCTTGGCAATAAAACGATAACTCTTAGATTCGTCTAGAGTACGTTTTGCTTTAATATACACAATGTTATCAATAAGCTCAGTGCTAAAATCTTTTTGAAAAGACTTTCTTACACCGATAACAACTTTTTCAGGAAATGTAATTTTAGTTTCAGTTGTGGAAACCCCGAATAAAACCTCCGAAACGTCATCACGAACAGTTTTAGCGTTTAAGCAAAAACTAAAAAAACACAAACAAATAAGAAACAATTTACGCATCATTGAACCCTAGAACTATTTGCAAATTCACCCGCAATAGCTAAACCAAAAGGGTTTTTAGCGCGTGGTAAATTAACTTTTTCAACAACTAAGCTGTATTTTACGTATTCATCCTTAATCACGTTGTTTGCAACAGAATCTTTAACGCGCATTAAGACTGTTACGAACCATCGTCCATTGCCTTTATTTTCGACATTAAAGTGGTTGTTTTTTTGATAATTAAAATGAAGAACACGCTCACGGCCTCGGTAAGAGTTACCAGCGCTCACAGCTCTAGATTTTAGTAACTTGTAATAAGATTCACTTAAGTAATTCCTGTAAGCATCAACAGCGTTTGGAAACTCAACTTGTCCATTTTCATCCCACGAATAAAGGTTATTGTGTACTAACAGAGCAAAGTTAAGAACGTGAATATCTTGGGGTTCATTAATATTTGCAAAACCACCTTTTGTTAAATCGGGTGGTGTCCAAAAGGTATATTCCTTTGGCACATTGACAACTTTTATATGAGCATGAATTAGCAAAGCACACAAAATAATGCACACAACACCCAAAATTCTTACGGCTTGATTTGACGCATCCAAACGGTTTATAGCCTTTGATTTATTCATAAACAACAACTCGCTTATTAGTACGACCAATAATTAAAGGCTCATCACGTAAATAGTAACTTTTACCACCGATACCTAACCGCGTCTTAATCAGCGCGCCAAAGTACCCTCTTGGTTTATCTCGTTTGAAGTACCTAAACATAAAAGAACAACCAATTAAGAAGCCGATGAATAAAGAAATCAGAACAACAAGCCCAACCATAAAACTAGCTGCAAGTAGTCCAGATGCGACAGCCAAAACTAAACTTAACAATATTGAGATTAAGCCTGATGTCATAACTTCACTATCCGTTAAACCAAGGATAACCACAGGCTCTTGATTTAAAAACGTTGGTACAAAATCATCAGTAAATTCATTGTTCGACATATCGCACCCAACCTTTAATTAAGTCAACATCGCGTTAGCTGATACTAGAACTACGAAAATAAATACCGCAATACCTGAAACAATGAAGCCATTTCTGAGAACATCGCCAAGCTCTTTACGATCATTTTTCCAATCCCAAAGGTTAGAAATAATAAAAACTAACCAAACAAAGAAGGTCACAACACCAATAACAAAAAAGACTAACGTAGCTCCACTGTTAAAAAAGCCCGTAAAGAACTCAAAGAACCCTTGCTTTTCAGCATCTTTTTCTAGCTGACTTGAAAGTGGCATATATGACGCATATACCGAATTGTTCATGAACAATAACAACGCACCAACAAAGTAGTACAACAAATTTTTTAATTTCATTTTCATCTCCAAAGACCTAATAAAACACCAAAAAAAATAACAAAACCTACAATTCTAAAAACTCGTAATTTAACTTCACCAACGTCCGCACGCCCTTTTTTCCAAGCGTTTAAAACAGCCAGTATGAGAACCAGCATTAGCGCAACAACAGCAACCCCTGCGACACCTTCAAAAAAATTAAAGGAATCACTGATTGGAGCGCCAAAACCTTTTTCAAAAGCCATTACAAGCCATCCGTATAATTAAGATTTAAATTTTTGACTCGACGTTGAGACTTATCAGACGAAGCAGCAAGCTCAAGCGTCAATTTCACCTCCTTCAAATCCATGATTAAAAGATCATATTTAACGCGCGTAATATCATCTGGCCTTGCGAAAGACTTAGCTTTCATCGCTTTTTCAATAAGAAAGCCCAAGTCACTAGCCACTTCAGACAACAACTGACTTTCATCTTCAGTAACAGCAAGACTCTCTGAACTAAAAAAAAGCCCAGAAACTAACAACAACGAACAACAAAATGACTTTTTCATGCATATCTCCCAATTGACAAAAAAATGATACATAAAAAAAAAGGCTATTTTTTCGGTTAAAAAAATAATTTCCAGACAAGAAAAAGGCCGCTTTCGCGGCCTGTCTTTAATAATTCAATGTTAAGTGTATTTTTTATAAGAAGCTGTCATGTATGCAATCGCTGTCGCACACATAAGCGCACTTGGGAAGAAAACAAACACAGGGTTGATTGAGTTAGGCCAAGCCAAATAACAGAAAAGCGCTATTGAGATAGAAGGTAAAATTGATTTTCGTGAAAACTGGAAAAGTGTTCCTGATTCACGGCCTCCACCTGCTCGGCGTCTATCACGCTCAAAGACACCAATCACGAACGCAACATAACCGAATATTAGATACAGGGGAATAGAAAAAACAAACACAAAGAAACGAAGAAAGGTAACTAAAAAAATATTAACAACCGCCCCAATGTAAGCGCCAAAACCTATAGTAAAATCTGGATTATCAAAAAGGCCAAGATCATAAAAGAACCTAAACACATAACCAACCGAATTATCAAATAACGACTGTACCGATACGCCACTGATAGCCGTAATGGCATTTTTAGCTAAGGTTATACGTAAGTAATCAAGTTCTTCTCGCAACATCAGTTGAGAATGCTTAACTCCTGGCAACTCCCACCAATTAAAAAAAATACCAAGGACTTCTACTAAGCTTGAGATAAAAGCGCTTAGTATCAACATCCAAAAGATTGTGAGAGGTAACTTTAAGAGAACGTTTAAAAGAGAGTCATTATTAGTACGCTCATCTTTTTTCTTATCATGCGACTTTGCCATTTGCGCTCCAATTTTCACTCGTAGAATAATTTTTTTTCATTGTTTCTATAAGCGCCTCTACACCATCAGGCAGATCAATATCATCATCATCAACAATCATAGGGAAGCGAAGCTTTCTGCATTGACCACCATCATTCAACATAAAAGCTTCACCAACAGGTAAACCAATTACATCGCTTGGTTCAATCATCGGCACTTCTTTTGTTGTTTTTCTGTCTGAGTTATTAGTTTGGAAGCTCAATAAAGAACCATCGTCTGAAGTACCGCCCACATCTGTGACACTAGAAACTTCAACCTTTGGTAATTGGCTTGTTAATAGTTCAGCTGTTTCCTTTTCCCTGACTCGCATCATTATAATGTTTTGCAAGTTACCAATAATTTGACTAGCTTTTGCTGAACTCCCTAATTTAGCCTCAATATCGCTGAGCGTTTGCGTATAAAGATGAGCCATAACACCAGCCCCACCGGCTTTATTTAGCAATTGAATAACTTCATCGCCTGTCACAAGCTCATTAAACTCATCTAAATGTGCAAGTATCGGGATTTTTTTTCCATTTAAGAAATCAGGTTCATCAGTAACAGAACCTTTTTTGTAAATCTCACCTGTTAAACTAACCAGATCAGATAAACAACTACTAGCAAATGCTCCTGCGATAACGGGATCGGTTAATGCGTCAAGGCCAATATAAACAACACCACGTTTCGCAATCACATCACGCCAACGCATACGTTTCTGACCTTTTTTTGGAGATAAAATATCTTTAATATTCCCTGTAGTCATTTTGTCCAGAAAAGGTAAAAGACTAGCAACTAATTTGTCATAGTAGGTTTTGTCATACTCCAAAGCACTCACTAAACCTTTTAGAATCGAGTCCTCTTTAGAACTATCTTTTAAGTATTCTTTAGCCGCTTCAATTATTGATAATGTTCTTTTGTTTCTACTACTTTTTTTTACTAAATTGGGGTCTAGTTCTTCTTCGTGATCAGCTATTAAATTTTCAAAATCGGCATGTGAAATACCTAGTAGTTTTTTAAGATACTTTTCTAATAGTTCATCCGTATAATTAATGTAATGTGACAGCACTTCGAAGCTCACTTCCTCACCGACAAACTCTAACGCTTGAGCGTTTATATTAACGAAACGCCATGAGAACTCTTTAAATGCAGCACTGTTACCACCATCAGCTAGTTGGTTAGTAGAACGACCAGCTACTTCAGTAATTTTTTGGTAATCGCCAATGGGGTTATAAGCACAAGATAACTCAGGAAAGCCCAAATGAATCATGTAAAACTCATCGAGTCTATCTGACTGAATACACTCTAATACAACTCTACGTAGAAGCTCACCATCCCCTTTGGGGTCAAAAATAACAACCACATTACCAGTGTTATTTTCATCACGGATTTTTTTTGCACCAGCCCTAATATCATGTGCAATAATCCATTCTGCCAATCTCGTTTTACCTGTTCTGGTAGTGCCTATCACACCAGTATGACCAACTCGTTTTTCAAGTTGCCATAAAAAGTCATCATCATCAGGCTCAATACCATGTAACGCAGGAATCCCCCCAATTGGGGGTAATGGCTTGTAAACAATATCTAAGGCCTTAACAATAGGGTTTAGCTTTGGGTTATCAGCATTTTTTGTACAAAAGTTTCTTACTTTTTTATAAGTGACACTTGGCTTAATATATTTACGATTTTCGGGTAGCTGAGTGTCTTTAAGCCTCTGTGTATGAATGGGTAGCCAATCAAAACCTTTCCCCAACTCAATAAACTTTGGGTTAAAAACTATATTTTTTGAATTTACAGTGTAGGGACGAAGAACACGCAAGTTTCGCTGATATCTAAAAAGATAATATGCATCTTTAGAATACAAATAAGAAAGGAAGATTAAGAAAACAACACTCGTAAAAGCAAGATAATTGTTCATGAACAAATATTCATAAGCTAACAGAATTAAGACTGAAGCCGACAAACACGCAAATATCACATAGATTTCACCAATAGGCCTTAAAAGCGCTTCTCTTGGTAATTCTTGCCTAATCATTGTGTCACCATGCCATTTTGAATAAGAACAGGGTATGAAGTGATTTCACCATCAAAAATAGAAGAATCAAGCAACGCTAAATTAAGACCCGCTTTAGTAACGATTGAATTTAACTGTTGGTAGTTCTGCAATGTATCAACTTTAATCAGTGCGATAATTGCACCAGACGATTTAAGTTTGTCATAGTTACGATTTAGCCAATTCAAAGCGGCTGGTTCATCACTAATAAGCGCCATGTTTAACGTTTTAAACTTATCAGACACTTCGAACTGCTCCACTTTGCCTAAATTCATTTTTGTATTTAAAGGAAATTTGTTTTCTAAAGACTTAGAAACACTTTCAATTGAAGCTTGTTTTGGTTTGGATGCTTCTTGCTTATTACCAATGTAATGTTTTAAATCAACAGTAGAACCAAAATCCGCAATAACAACACTGCTCAGAAATATAAAACTTGCTAATTTAATCATTAGAAAACACCTTATCTGCATATTTAAACGCTATTGAATCCCGCTTAGGACGATGATAATAAGCGGCAAGCTCATAAGAGTTAGAAATACCGACTCGCCTACCCTCAAGGAGAATATCTCTAACGGCCTGCAAGTTTTTTATTGGGTTTAAAGCTTCTGAAATGTCCTTAAATCGCGTCTTATGATATGACCACTCAATTTGACCAATCCCCACACCGAAACGGCGAGGGTTACTTTCAAGCGCTTTTTTTGCGTATGCAAGAGCTTCAGAATAACTATCAAAATAATAACCCTGACCATTAATGTTAAGCGTCCAAGGCCAAGGCTGCGCCTGGGAATTAAAATAACTTTTCGACTCATGTGTGATGATTTTAACAATCAAGCTGGTATCTACATCATTAGTGTTACAAATGCGCTTTATAAGCTCGTGAGTTGACTCATTAGCAACGCTAGATAAGCTTGCTAGTAACAGTAGGAAACTTAGTAATACTTTCATCATCACCCTCCCTTACACTTCTTAATAAAATGACATTTCGGTTATTCAATTCAACAGGTACTTTATTAATGAAAGCCCATCGATTGATGTCTTGTTCAGAGTGGTTTTTGGGAAAAATAATGTGTAGCTGTGCTGACTCGCCACTGACTAGTTTGCTAATTTCTTCTTTTAAAGCTTGCTCACAAGGCTTAATACAACTTTTGGTAACGTAGAGGAAAGAAACAAAACCAACTTTTTTCGAAGGTGTAGATAAAGCTTTCTCTACAGGGTCATCTTTCAAACTTTCAAGATCTAAAATATCGCCATTCCCATAGAGCGCTAGTGATTGCTTTTGTATCTCTTTTGAAAAAGATTGTACTTTTTCAAAGTTTTCAAATTCCATTTTAGCTATCAATCTCGCATATTTTTTACGTTCTTCCTCTGTACGCGCTTCAATACCCAAATAGAAAAGAGGGTGAGACTTTGTGTAATAGCCTCTTGGTGTATTGTTTTTTAAAAATAGATAGCGGTCATATTCCTCTTGAGTTAATGACCAACTTTCTAAGAACTGTTTATCAGCTTTATAATCTTTAACTTCAAAAGCAGTTACATTTTCATCAGCTGCAAACGTAGAAAAAGAGACAGCCAACATTAAAAAAAGACGCTTAATCATTTGCATAACTCACCTTCATCACTAATAAAAACACGATCTTCAAATTTCTTATCAAGACGAGCGATTTTTGGTGTTACTTCACACTTCAACAAAGGATTTTTTGAGTAAGCAGAAATATTCTCCCCCCCTTTTGAGTAATGAAGAAAACCATCATCAACGACTTGTTTAGTTGATGAACAACCAGCTAGGAAAGTGAGTAATAAAATTAAGAATGGTTTCATAAAGCAATCTCCACAGTTTCGTTAAGCTCTATGTTTTTAAAAGTAACAATCTCGTTTTTAATAGAAACTAGTAACCACCCTTCGAACTGTTCACCCTCATATATTTTTAAAATATTTCGGGGTGAAGAAGGCTTGAAAGCAACAACCCTCTGCTTTCCGCTCCAAACTTCAGAGTGAAGTAATTCAAGAGGAAAAGCATTCCTTTGATTTTGAATATCAATTTCAAAGCCTTTCACAGCAGTTAACAATTCTGAAATTGCAGTGTCTCGATTTCGTCCATCCAAACCGAGCGATTGAGTAATCTTCTTAAGAGACCTAATTTCGCTTTGTAAAGCTGTTTGATTATTATCGACTTTTGAACTCAAGCTTGAAGTCGCAGTTGAAAGATCAATAACTCGCTCAGCTAGAGAATTTTGCATTACGATAATTTCATCCAGTTTTGTAACTAATAAAGCATTAAGGCCATCTTGAATCTCAGCTGCTTGAGCTTGATCACTAACCTGTGATTGAATAATTTCCTGTTCTGGAACAGTCGAGTCGGTATAAACGTTAGGGAGTGGAACACCATTGGAAATTGAGTTGTAAGGGTCAGCACCGTCTAAATACACAGACGATTCCATTTGTTCGCTAGAGTTAACTGGCTGAGTGTCAGCACTCAAATCAGAGTCATCCGATCCCATATTAAAAACAAGTACAACCAATAAAACCAACATAAGCAGGAATAAAACCATAGGGATGAAGAACGATTTTTTTTCTTTTTCAGCCTTTGGTTTTTCTGGCTGTTTGAATAAAGGTTCATCATCTTCAACTGTAGCTTCTGGTATTGAAACATCATCCTCGGAGTGATTTACAGATTCAGCATTGCTATTACCAACTGCCGGCTTAGAAAGGTTTTCTATAACATCAACTGACTGTTCTGACATAGCGCCTGAAATCTCACGTTTAGGCTGCTTTTCAACAACATTATCTAACTGCTCTGGCTTAACATCTGAGATATCAGTTTTTTTTGGTTCGACTTCGGTAAGGTTTTCTGCAACCTCATCACCAAGTTCAGTATTGGCATTTGAGCTACCTTCATCGACAGCATTAAGAGCCGCAAAAAACTCATCAGCCGTATCTCTTTGGTCTTGACTAGCCATCAATAAGCCCTCGATATTCATCTTTAAGTACAACGCTAACCTTTCTGCGAAGTGGATCACTTACAACATAAAAAGCATCACCAACAACTACATTAATAACATCAGAAATTTTCAAAGGAGTTAAACTTAAGTCTCTTTGTGTATGAGCTATTTTTGCCGCAAGAATAATTTTCATTTCAGGCGTCCAAAATTGTTCATGAACAATTTCATATCCACTATCATCAAGAACATAATCAATAGCATCTTTCACAGTTGATACAGTGATAGGAAACTTAATTCTAATCACACCGTCCAAAGGATTTAACTGAGAAGGTTTCGCAACCATTTTTGTTTCAACATACCGAGATACTTGATAATAATCAGATTCATCTGCATAAGCTGACGAACAACCACAAGCAGAAAATATTAGTAAGCAACACCTTAAAGCTGTTCCCATTTTGACACCTGTTTTTTTACTCTATCTGTGAAAAACCGATAACTTTCTTCGTTAACATCATCCTTTGAAGCAAGCTCATTAATTCGAGCTTGTAACAAAACTGAATGTTCGACAGAAAATGAAGTTAAAAATGGGGCAAAACGAACTATTAAGTCGCCTGGGCGGACTGACTTACCATTTTTAACTGTGGTGATAAGACCATTTGCTAACGCTCTTTTAATTACATCTGAACGAGTTGCTTCAGTCCCAATGCCAGCACTAGCCTTGACAGCTTCTTTATACTTTTGATCACGTACAAAATTTGCAGGATTACCCATGACTGCAATCAAGTCATGTTCAGCAAAACGTTTTGGTGGTTGAGTTTTCTTAGCTTCCAACTCATAACCCAAAACCTCAACTTCGTCACCAACTTTTAAATTGGGCAATAAAACATCTTTTGAATCATTGTTAGAAAGTTCTCGCCACCCTAAATTAACAATTTGCTTGCCTTTGCAAGTGATAGAAAATCGCTCATCGCCAATGAGAAGTGTCGATTCATCATAAGTAAAATCGTCCATAAATTGCTGAACAAAACGTTTACTTGCTAACAGATAAACAGCTTGTTCAGTATCAGTTAATCGCTCAAAGTCAACTGATTTAGTGGTTGGTATAATCGCATGATGCGCTGTCACTTTTTCATCATTAAAGCAACTTGGTTTCTTATCCAAATTAACACTAACATCAGCAAAAATAGGGAAGTTATGATTTAGATGAGTAAATATTTTTGCTATATCTGAAAGCATTGATGTAGGTAAATAACGACAATCTGTCCGAGGGTAAGTTAGAGCAGAATGCGGTTGAACATATAGGTTCTGAACTATTTGCAAACAACGCTCTGGGGTTACACCATATTTACCAGCTTCGATTTGAAGGTCGCTTAAACAAAAAGTTAAGGGTGGCGATTTCTTCTTATTTTTCTTTTCCAAATCCAATACGGATAAAGATTTCGGCAAAATATCAAGCAACTTATCTGCATTTGATTTATTAGTTAAATAACCATTCTCATCGAGCAATGGCTCTGGGAGAGTGAGATAAGCTGAAAAGACAGTCTCACCTGATTTTAAGTTAGCCTTGATTTTATAATGCTCAATCGGCTTAAAGTTTTTAATTTGCATTTCACGGTCATAAACAATCAACGACAAAGCAGAGATAACACGGCCTATATTAAAAACTTTTTTTCGAGGCAATAGATTACTTCTATGTAGCTGTGATGATGCCGCCATCGTCCCATTCATACCAAACAACCAATCGACCTTTCTTCGTAAATCAGCTTGATTAGCCAAATGAGCTGTTGATGACATAGGAACAGGTGAGTCAAAAGCTTTTTTTAGATCGGCTGTTACTGTAGATGAGCAAAGAATACGCTCAGCCTTACCTTTGTAACCTGTTTGTTCAATTATATCCCTCGCAATAAGCTCACCTTCGCCATCTGGATCAGTAGCAACAAGAAGTAAAGATGTTTGTGCAAGACGTTTCTTGATGCCAGTGAAAACAGCTTTATGCTCAGGTTTTAGCGCGATAGAAAAATCATTATAAGATGATGGAAAGACAGGTAACTTAGATAATCGCCAGCCTTTTTTCAGATCTGCATTATAATGCTCAGGTGGCATTAATTCGAACAAGTGTCCGATTGCATATAAAATACATAGATTTTTACTGCGACTGAAATAATGAGTGGCTTGCTTATCACTAGCCTTTAGCCCAAAGACTTTACTTATAGCAAGCGCTTGTGAAGGTTTTTCACATAAAATTGTAGTTATTGATGACATAAAAAAACCAGCTGAATGATGATGCTGGTTATTTTAACAACTCAAATTTTATATTTTTTCGGTTAAAAAAATAAAGTATTGTTCAACTAATTCTCTAAAATTCGATGCAACTCATCAAGCTCGTATTCAAGAACATCATCATCATCCTCAACAACATCTATTCTTTTTAAAATCTTTGTTATTAATTCAATTTTTAGTGAGGATTTCTTATGAGTAGAAATAATAGCATTCTTGTAATCAAGCCCCTTGTCCAAAAATTCATTAAACATTTCATGTACATCTAATTTTTTCTTAACGCTAATTTTTTCAACACTTGGGATTTCGATTCCATAAATCTTACGCACACTTTTAAAGTATTGAGCAGAAACATCACAAAACCCATTTTGATTCTTTACAAAATCATAATCAGCGCCCATCTGAATTAACGAAATCACTTCATGTACATGTGAATACTTAGTATCAAAAGCACGTAGGCCAAACGAAAAGTCTTGAATGTGTATTTTAAATGAAAATACATCTTTATTAATAAGCAAGAAAGGAAGAACAGTCTTTCTCAAACCTGATAACTTAGAAAGTAGCAATAAAGTTTCAGCTGGACAATTAAGCTTAAAAGATTTTGAAGCATCTAAGATACAATCAAGCTGAGAGTAAAGCAGATCTATGAAATTATTAGCGACTTTAAACTCAACGGTGTGATACCCGTTAAATTTATCATCAATGAAATTAAGTAATTTATTAATATCTGCACTACTAGCAGACAGACAACTATTTAGTAAGCCATTTAGCTTATCAACATCAAAAGTAAGTTGCACTGCTTCCCTAGCATCAATTAAAGCAGAAAAGGCTTGTACTGAGTATGAGCTAACACCTTGTAGATAAAAAAGGTGATCTCTTGTTAGTCCAAATTCAGATTCAAGATCACCTATGACGGCTTTCCTCTGGAATCGAGAAAGAACAGTATCAACCAGTTCAGCAGTAGCTAGAATAGATTTACCATCTTTACTAAAACGCATAATAAGCACCTTGAATAACTAACCTAGCAAAGATGCTAAATCAGTGTCATCATCCTCATTATCATTATCATTAATCAAATCACTAAACGTTTCTTGTTCATCAAACTGTTGTTCATGAACAATCTCATCTTCAGACAATAAAGAAAAAATACTTTTCTTTTTCAAAAGAAAAAACTCTATCTCTTGTTGAAGTACTTGATCTTTAAAAAAATCGGCAAGAACCTTGTCAGAAAACATAGCGTCAAATAGCTTAGTGCAACATTCAAGCAGTGGTCTATTTTTATATACATAGATATAAAAGAACACTGCAAAATACTTTTTAACATGCCTTCTCTCATCTGAAAGCACATCTAAAAAGTCTAAGGCTAATCCTTCAAAATAACTGAAATCGTTTTTAGGAAGGTGAACCAAGTGTCTCTCGAACAAGCCCTCTAGGGCTTGCTCGCTATAATGGACGTTAGCTTGAATGAAATTTAAATACATATTAAGCAGCTGCAAAAGATAAAGTACATTTACTAGCTAACAACACTTTACGTTCTTTGCTCACAAAATGAATACCAACAATAAAATCATCTTCACCATCTTTTTGAGGTACATATTGAGACAAGTCAATATTGTATTTTTCACCTTCATAATCGACACAAATTTGAGTGATTTTTTTATTTAACACTTCATGGCCATCCACAATAACAGAGTTTGACTGTGAATCATTTTGCTCAGCTTTATCGACACCATCTTGTTCAGACTCAAGTTCGAATTGCTCATTTTCAATTGACTCTGCATTGTCTGAAGAATCGGCTGAAGATTCAGAATCAGACTGTTCAGAATCATTAGAAGGAACACTCACGTTATCTTTAGGTGCTTTTGATGAAGTATTTGTGCCAGTGGTAGAAACTGGCTGAAAAGACTCGCCTAAGTACAATTTCTTAAGGTTGCTTTCTAGCTCTAAATCATCGTTGAGATCGCATAATTTCTTAGCATCAAGGACGAATTTACGATTCAAACAATTATTAGCTTCACAAAAACTAACAAGTGTTTTAAGGGCTTTATTATTTTTCTTTCCTATCTGGATTAACGCAGATAAAAGAAGAATGTCACGAACACGTTTATCAAAATAAAGCGTTTTGACAGCTTCAAAATCCATTAGATCAACAATATGATTTGTTAATTTACTAAACTTCGCTGACTCGACACCAAGTTTTTTCGCGGCATCTTTCGAAGATACGTTAAATTCATCAATATAAGCTTTATAACGTAATGCGCGAGAAAATAAGTCCTCATCTTCTCGTTGTTCATTTTCAACTAAATTCAACTCTCTTAGTTGCTGTGGACTAAAATGATCAACCTCAAAAACATTCGCTTCAATTTCAACTTGATTGCCAAGCTCAAAAGCTGTAAGCCTACGCTCACCAGCAATCAATAAATAGTCGTATTCAGAATCGTTAATTTTTTGCACTGTGATTGGTTGCACCAACTGCCAATCCGTAGCTTCAAGCTGCTCACGTAATTCATTGATTTTTTCTATAGCATCGTCAGAACTTAAATCACGATTAAATTCGTACTTTTTAATACTATTAACTTTTATGGTACTTTTTTGCTTAACACCTGCTTGGCTATCATTGTTAAGCATGTCATCAAAACTAAAACCTGAAGTCATTTTTCTTCTACTCCTAATACTAAACTAAACTAAACGTTCAATGATACTTTCAACAAAAAGCTTGAAAGCATTACCTTTGACTCGGTCATTACCGCTTGGCGGCTTAAACCAGACAGACTTTTTCTGTGAAGCATCAAAAGAGTTTGGAATGACCGTTGAATGCTCAACAAAGCCATCAACTTTAGACGAACCAAAAAAATCTTGCGCCCAGGCAACATAACGCTGAGTTAACTTACCTTTCATATCAACATCGGTAAGAATTACATGTGGATTTTTAAGATCCTTGTTGAATTGCGTTTTAACTAAACGAATAACTTTCAGGTATTCTTTTACCTTATCAGCTCCGCAGCTATTAAAGTCACAGGAAAGTGGAAGAATAGTGTTTGTAGCAGCAGATAAACCAGCTACTTGATTAATATCTAAAGAAGGGGGTGTATCGAAAAGTACAAAGTCGTAATCATCACCAATTCGATGAGTGTTGGTGATAAAGTTATTGATTAAAGCAAAATCAGACTTACGAGCCATATCAGCAAGCTTACCCTGATTCGCTGGAATAACATCAATAGAACCAACACCTTCTTTAGACCCACGCCACGACCAAGATGTTACACGCTTTGGAACTACGTCTGCATCAGGCATATATAAGTGAGCGCTACAAGTTTTTGTATCTTCATCCGATACATCCAACATACGGCCTGCATCACACTGCCCGTCTAAATCAATAATTAAAACTTTTTTATCTAGCTCTGCCAAGCGCAAAGCCAGTGAAATAACAGTGGTAGTTTTTTTAACACCACCTTTGGAGAAACCAACATGAGTATATATGGTCATTAGTAAATTCCATCTATTGCAAAATCAACATAGTAAAGTGTACACCTTTTTTAATATTTGTACACCTTTTTTTAGGTATTTTCCATTTTTTTTATTTCAGCAAGAAGTTCTTTAACGTTTCTTACTATTTTGGGCGGGATTCTGCGCCTTCCGCAGCAATAACTTTTGTGAGCATCTAGCGATATTTCTAACGTGAATATCCAATCAGCCTGACTCAAACCTGATTTTTTTCTGGCTTGCTTATATTGTTCACCAGTCATGCAATACCCTTTGCTTCTTTTACTGCATTCAACATCAGTGATACAAACTTACTTTTAGCCTTTCCTTGGTTTGCTTTTGATAACTCAATTATATTTAATTTTATAGAGTCTACCCCCGATTCAAAATTAAAAAATAAAATGGTTTCAGCAGGAAATTGTTCATGAACAATTTTGTAATTGTCACCCAAATAAAGAACGCAGAATACGTTTAGTAAATTTAACTCTGAGAGATACTTATCAATCAAGAAAAGTTCAGAAACGTTTTTAACAACAATGTAAGTAGCATTAACTGATTCGTAGTTAAAATTCGGACTAACAGCGCTAAATAGGTAATCAAGGTCGGACTTAGTCGTTTCAAACAGTTCCAACTTAAACTTGTCTGTGAATTTACTAAAAGTGACTACATCACCATCAAAAATGCTAAATAATGGTAGATATATCGCACCTTGTCGAAGCTGATTATCATAATTAAACTTGAGGCCTAAATAGTTCTGCTTAACCTGATCTATTCCTAAACTCATCAAAGATCGAGAGAATGACTTTTTGGAAACAGGCTTTTGTTTACTTACAAAACTATTTAGCTCTTGGCCTACAATTTTGCAGGGCAAAGAAAATACATCTCGGTTCATATAATGATTTTAAAAACTCCATTTTTCTTTATAATTATTGTTGGCGCGACTTGCAGGGTTTTTAGCTGTGAGTTCATTAGTACAATCCTACAATCTTCTATTCTAAACTCTCTATATTGTACACCAGATTGGATTAATTTTTGCTTTGTTTCAATACATTTTTTGCAATCGTCTAATGTAAACAGTGACAATTGTTCATGAACAACATTCAGATCAACTGGACAATCTAGAACCATTAAGCAACTCTCTTATCAGTGAAATAAACAGGTTTTGATAAATAAAAACCTTGAATACCATCCACACCTAAAGAATGAACAAAACCAAGATCACTTTCAGTCTCTACGCCTTCGAAAATAATTAAAGAGTCGGGAAAGGATTGTTTAATAATTTGAACTAAAGGACTAGATATTGTTTGCTGAATTTCATATTTCAAAAAGACTTTATCTAACTTAATAAAATCATAAACAAATTGGTGAAATAAATTATCAATCGAGAACCCTCTACCAAAATCATCCAGCGCTACTTTAAAGCCTAGATTTTTTGCAAAGTTGAGTGTTGCATAAGAAGCAAGGCCACATTCAATAAACTCAAGAACAAGATTGCTTTGCTCAAAGTTAAGCCTAGAACAAACAAGACTTAAATCAATCAATTCATTTACAGATACGCTCGGTGACACGTTGAAATGTATTTTTGCATTTTGATAATTGTAATCGAATACAAGCTTAAGCATTGTTTCAAGTTGAACATTTAAAGGAATATCTGAAAGTAAGCCCTGGTCAAATGTATGTGTATTCGCATTACGAAAAAGTGCTTCAAAATGCACATTATCAAATCCGTGTATTTCTTGAAAAGCATATGTGAATTTCATTGATTGTTCTCTTAATTTGACTAATGTCGGTACGCAATAGATTAACATCAGCAAGAAGTCTTAAATGGAGTACAAAAAAAATATCGGACATAATAATTTATAACTACATGCACTCAATGCACGAAGTGCATGTAAGGGCGAAGCCCGAAGCCTAACCCATCTAAAGTTAAAAAAAGGTCGGTTGTGGGCAAAAGATTGGTGATTGGAACACAAATTGCAAATTGCCCCCTTGATAAGCCAAAAGATCTTAATCACACCTAAGATGCTGCGGTTCTGGAAAGCTGAAGCATATATTTGCGTGCAAATATATCGATCTTCAGCGCTAAGGAGCTTGCGACAACATCATATTAGTTTCTCAAACAGTTTTATCCACAGTTAAGATGTTCATAAACTAATTTCTTTATTTATTAACTGATCTAAACGACTTTGGAGAGCAGAGCAGTTAATAAATAAGTTAAGTCACATAGTTGAAATTACCGATTCCGAAATCGAGTTTTTTAATCAAGTCTCACTTATATAAAAGTTATCAACAATTAAGAACTTTCAAACTTAAAAAGGGGGCGCAGTGAAGCGCCGGTGATTTTTTGGGAGGTTAAGATCAGCATAGTGAGGGGATAAAACAGCTCAGAAAGAGCCTTAAAAGCCAATTTAAGAAGCTTAAGCAAACACAGATACCAAGCCGAGGCTTGGTTATAGAGAAGTTCAGTGGAGATTACAGGGCTGTCAGTGGTATAAGTTCAATTGCGAGTTGGTGTCAAACTCGCCTTCTTTGGAAACAGTAGTGTAAGCTTCGAGTTTGTTACGCCTTAAACTCGCACATCGCGCTGTTTTTGAATGCCATGTAGGGAATATGTTAGATAACTTGCTGTTTCGAAGGCTTCTTAAAGCGAAATCTCTCTGCTCTTTCATATAAGATTCGCTAAAATTAAGGTCTTTGAAGAAAAGCGCCCCGAACCATTTATAACCAGCGCGGCCTCTGATTACTTTTTTATTATTCTCATCCTGCTCAGCAATGTTCATTGCTTCTGAATGTAAATACTTAGCATTTATTAATTTTTTAATTAATCTAAAATATGTACTTCTTGGAATGCGCTCATTGCTTAAGCGTTCAGCTCTACGAAGAATGGATCTATGCATGACAGGCGAAAGAAAGTTGCTATTAGCAACACCAATACGCAAAGAAGCAAAATCAGAATAGCTCAAAAAAGAGATTAGAATATAAGCCAACTTGACTCTTACTCTTTTTTGAGTAGATGAGAATGGTGATTCAACTCTCTCTAAATTTTTTAGAATGAGTGGTTCATCTATATATTTAAAAACAGTATCAATAGCTTTGCGGATAGGCTCTGCTATTTTTCTATTTTTTGTGACGATAAGCACATCACGAACAATCTCAGAATGAGATCTAGTCTTTTTTTTCATAACTAAATGCCAAATATAATTTGACCAATAGCGTACAAAAGACTAAACTTTGAGGTGCGAAATCAATGTAGCCAGTAGCGCTATATGGTCTAATAGAGCCTCGGTCACGAGGCTTTGTTTTTTATTCTTCTAAAACTTCTTCAGTTCTTGCTAACCTTATCTTTACTTCGCTAAAGCCTAACTTCGTAGCAACTTTAGCAACAGCGTCAACACTTCTAAAGCGTCTAACTTGTGGCTTGTAGGCCATAGATAAAAAGCCTAGCTTTTTATCACCATCATAGACTTCGACGTTAAACTCATCTGCATCACGTTCGCGAGAACAAAAGGCAATAAACCCTTTATTCTCAACTTGAGACTGTGAAATCAGCGGAGGTATTTGAGCTAAATGCGCCATACTTTGATCTGCCAAAATTAAATATTGTTTAGAGTGTAAAGTAAAAGTAAAATAAAACAAGTTTTTTTAAAAAAAACTATTTTACTGATCAAAAACTAAAGTCAGGAGGATCATAGCTGATCTAGAAGCCCAAAAAAGGGGGACAAATAATTTAATAGGAATGTGGCAAACACACTGCAAAATCATTACAATATTGAACAGTATTTAAACGAAAGTATTAGATTTAAGCAGTTAGTATTAGTTTATCGAAGGAAGTTGTAAATGGATTCACTACTCACCATTTTAATTATTTTAATTTTAGGCATTGTCATACTCTCACTTTTTTTTATATATGAAGGAAAGTGGTTTCAGAAAGCCAGGCTTGGCAATTTAATAATGGCCTCTGAAGAATGTGAAAGCATCGAGGAACTAGCTAATATAGCTAGTGAAGCGGAAGAACTTAAACAAGAGATCAAAGGCAATATTCAAACGTATTATTTAAAAACAAACGATGAACTTTATTGCGACACAAACTTTGTAGACACCTCAAACATGACACTTGGTGAGCTGGTGACGCATTACGCAGAGAACGAAAAGAAAGGTAATGTAATAAACTTATTTGATAATTAACCTAAGCGCTATTTTTAGCAACTAGATTTAAAATTGAGCCGCTTTCAGGCTCTTTTTCATTTTCAGGTTTAATATCACCAATCGAGGTAAGTACCATTTCAGCAATAGTGTTAACCTCTTTATCTGTTTTGATAATGTTTAAGATTTTTGCCCTAAACAGCCCTTTTCTAACGGCAAGTTCATATTGTTCAAAATCAACAAGTGGAGTTACTTTTATTCCACGAACTAAGTAGTCGAGAGAAACACCTTTGTCCTGACTCACTGTATCAACTAATTTCCAAGGAATTGCGCCACGACCTATATTTTGACTGCAAAATGATTCGCTCAGCTCAAAATGATCTAGCATTTTCTTGTTACTGCTAAATCCGTACAAGCCCCTAATTCTCTCAAAAATCAAATGGATAGAATATTGTTCTTCGGTTAAATCTTTTCTCAAAACAAACCACCTTGACATTTTGTCAAGTTTTGTTGAAATTTTAACTACACTTAATGTAGAATAGCGAAAGCTTAAGGTGCGGGAACACCTTAAACTTGACAAGTAGAGCTTAAAAACTTTAAGCCCGAGCATACTAGGATTAACCAAAAACGCGCGATGACCTATGGCCTCGCTTTTTTTTCAACCGTTATTATATATAAAATCATGTACAATTGTAGCTATTAAAAGATTAATTCACACTTAATAGCTATCACTATGGAAAAAACAGTACAAAATTTACTAGATGATTTAGCGTTAAACACATCATCAAAAAATCTTAATCAAGCCACTCTAGAGCATTACGCATTTCAACATCACGGTAAAATAAGACCCGTTTCAAAATATTCACCTCCATCACTTATAGATATACATGCGGTAAAAGAAGCGCATAGTTTAAGAACGAATGATTTAGCAAGGTATTGGGTTGTAGCATCTAAAACAGCCAGTAAATGGTGTAGCCCATCATTTCATGAAAAAGGACAAGTTGTACCAGCTTCAGCTTGGCAATCTCTTTTAGAACGTTTAGAGCTAAAGGAAAGAATCGTTTTTAAACCACGCTACCCAGATATAAGAGCTGAAGTATTTTCAACATCACAAAGGCCAACAAAGCATGAATTTTGGCAAATGATTAAGATGAAAATGCTTACTAAGAAAAAGCTCGCTGAATTATCAGGAGTTCCTTTCGAAAAAATTAGCGAAAATAGTATCAAAGGAAAGTTAGAATATGATGGATTTAGCTTTGTTCCTCAAGCATCAGGCCGTAAGCTGGCAACTGAAGATACCTCTTTTACATTCGAAGAATGGCAAAAAATAAAGCCTATCATTTGCCCCCCTAAAATTTATCACCCACCGAAAGTAAGAGCATGTGTATTATCAAAAGTGACAAACTTTGATGTAAACAAAGGGGCTTCAGATGACCGCCTACAGATAAGCGCAGAACAAAGAAATACACTGGCTCAAATCTCGCTGAAAAGAAACAGCCCTTATTATTTAGAAACAAATATTAACTATGCTCCACCTAACAAATACGAGTTCTTAGCCATGATGATCTTTATTGGATTATCAATTTCAGAAATGGCATTAATAATGAGCTGCACAAAAACGAAAATTGAACAAATAATTGACGGTAAAAAAAGGCCTTCATTTTATGAGTGGAGGCGCTTACTCGAAGTGTTCAATCTAACAAGTTGGAGAAACATTAATGAATAAGAGCAACAAGCAAGGGAGGCCAACAATAGCCGAAAACGAGAAATTAAAACCTCGCTTCACTTTGACAATGAATGATGACGATTGGAAAAGACTTAAAGATAAGACTGAACACCCATTAAGTTTCACGCGAGAAGCTATTATTGAAAAACTAGAAAAAGAGCGGCAAGAACAAGCCGCCCAAAAAGAACAAACCACTAGTTGAGTGGTTTATTCTTTTTTTCTCTAATCGAGATAGATGTTAAAAGGCCAGAATAATTAATATACTCACCTTTTCCTTTATAAGCGTAAAGATTTAAAACTTCCAAATCGACTAACAATGTCGCGTCAACATCGGTTGATTGGGCATTTTTTAACTCAAACTCCACAGCTTGCAAACCTTCACATTTACTTTGATTAGCGTTAAGAATTGCACTCAATAACCTTGAATTATTACCATCTTTCCCAGCATAAATAGCCACCATTACCGACACTACACCACCAGGCTTATATGAAACCTTTTTTAAAATTCCTACACCTTCACTTTTCATAATCATCACCTTGTTTATATTACTGATTACAAATAGTACACATAAATTAAAGCAATAATTACGAACAAAATAATTGTTCATGAACAAAAGGTCGCTCAACTAAGGTCACATCTTGCAAGCAAGACCACAGAATAAGTCATGGATAACACTTCGTGTTAACACACAACTTATTTCCGCTTGTAACCATAGTCACTCCCCAAACAAAATTATTATTTTCTTTTAAAAAAGACCGTCAAAAAGAATGGATAATGACAGGCATAGTATTTGCTAGAAAAAAGGATTTACTAACAAATGAAGGAAACATTATGCTACTTAGCACTTTAACACTAGCAGCAACACTATCGACTAATCCTAATGAGTTAAATGCAGAAATCAACAAGCTGCACGACACAGGTGGAATCATTATTATTAACCCAAAAAAGAAAGAAAAGAGAAAACTTTACGATACAGGTGGTATTATAATCATCCAACCTAAGAAAAAAGAAAGATAAGTAGAAAAGACCAGCTAACGCTGGTTTTTCTTTGAATCAAGGGAATGAATAAGAAAAATGAGCTTATTAGAAAAAATATACAACAAACTTCTAATGATTACCCCTGGTAGTGATGTATTTTCAATGCAAACACTATTACTCTGCTTTTACGTAATAGCACTTTTACTTGCAATTTATAGAGCAAACAAGAATAGAGAAAGGCTTACTGATTTTTTAACTATTGTTACGGCCTGTGTGAAATACGGACTAACAGCAGTATTGGTAGAAACATTCCTTAACTTCACAAGACTGAAAGATCACCCTCAAGTTAATGCCCAAATGCTATATTTGTACTTGTTTTTTATAAATGTAATCTTTGTAATCATTTTATTCTACTTGCACATTAAGCTTTCATACGTATTTGGGCGACTCTACCAAACCGTTAGGCGCATCTTTTTATTTCATGGTTTTTTACATCTAGCTATTTGGCTGAAGCTGTACGTCTTAAATATACAAATCGAGTATGAGTTTTTGAACTACGCTTATAGCTTTTTAGTGCTCTATTTCAGCATCACTTTAGCTATAGCAATGATCAAACCGAAGATACTCAATAACTTCATTGTAGAAAATATTATTGCACCATCATCAGCGCTACTAACAATTAAGAAAGACACTTAAAAAGAAAAGTTGAAAATGGTTTTGATGCAAACCTGCGAAGGCAAAAACAAAGCACCAAAACCATCAGGGGATTTACTAGAATTTACTCTGCCAAATTAATTGAACTCAATACTAACAAGCTCTACTGTCACAAATTTAGGTAGAACGTTAGGGGATTTATTAATTGCTTGAAGCATAGCGCGCTTTGTTAGCTCACAAATAAATTGCGCTTCAGTAAAACCTTCAGAAACACAAAGACTAAGCCCTATCTCGCAAGGTTCAATATTAGCATCTTTTATATTGCCAATATTAAAAACAGCATAACCTGATAAGTATTTCTTACTCTTTAGACTAAGCGATTTAATTCTGTATCTATTAACAATATAAATCGTTAAAGACAGTGAAAAGACAATAACAGCAAATACGATGTTTGGCATTTCATCCATAAACTTAAAACCTCAATGTGGCGCTCTAAATGGCACTATGAGCGCATTTGATTACTCAAGTGACAACTATCACATCATTCTAAAAGAAAGTGTGATAGCGCCATACATTACCCACAACACCGCATTGACTATTGCCCTACAAAATAAACAGGCGTAGCAATGAGCTTTTCTCGAACAATCCCTTTATTTTTCCACTGTATATAAGCACCAACAGCTTCAGAACTAGAGGCTTTCCCAGAAAACTTAACGTTGGTTTTAGTAGTGATCAAAGAATAACCTTTAAATTTAGGGTGGCATTTTTCAAATTCCAAGCGAGATGCTACCTTTACGGAATTTACAGCAGCACCATCAACAGCTACAGGCGTTGAAATGTTAAATTCGCATTTTTGCTCAGCCTCTACAAACTTAATTGATGTAAATACAAAAGACTTATCAAAATCATCAGGTAGCAAAAGAAAGATATCACCGCTTGAATCAGATGCAATAGCCACATCATGCTTTAAGGCGTAGTTTTTAAAGCTTTTGTTTGAAGTTATGGGCTGAATATTAAGTTTAGATGTATCGCTACTTACACTGTAATCGGAAGCAACTGATGTACAGCCAACTAATCCACCCAACAACAATACTGTCATTATTTTTTTCATATTAAAAATTCCAAATTTTGTAAAAATACTTAGCGGCCTTAGCTACTTACGAAGTAGCAAAAACACGCCACGACCAAAAACCAAATAGGCAACCATATAAAAATAGCGAGGTTATCTTGAAGTGGAGACAACCCGTCAATCGAAAAGAAACTATGGCAGTAAAGCCATAGCAGCAAGCAATAACTAATAAAAAGCAATATGCCCGAAAATACCCAACCACCTACAGAATGGTCGTTGAAATATGTTACAGAAACACACACCGTAAAAAACAAAAAGAAAATATTTAGATAAATAAAGAAGAACATATAATTTATGTTTTCTTTGTCTATCTTAAGGAACTCATCAACCGCCCCAGTGGGAATGATTGAGTTAATATAAAGAAAAAGTATCAAGAAAAACAAACCAACCCCTACAGGCATCATGCATGTGAGTAGGGCTTTGATGACATTAACAGGGGGTTGTTTACCTGATTGCTTTTTATGTTTACTGGAAGTAGTATCGTTTATAGTCATTTTTAACTCCTTAATAGTTAAATTTGATAGCAGAGAATATTGGTTGCACCCTCTATTCTCTGCGAAACAATTTAGTCACAGTCCTTCAGGAAACTGTCACGAAACTTTAAAACCGCAGTCTCTTTATCCATTCCTTTTAATAACTCCTTTGCATCGCTAGGCAATTCTATTTTGTTAATTTCAGCCGTTAAAATGTCTTTCGGCAAACTACATAAAACATCAACTAAAATAACATTGCGCTCCTTTAATGCTTTGCTTTCCCCAGCTGAGTAGATAAATGGGAGTGTGCAAACAAAACCACCGATTACAAACCAAATTAATTTTTGCTTTAAATTATCAAACATCGTTCTTATTCCTTAACTACACCTAAATTGTTCATGAACAATCTCCTATACATTTTCAGAGTTCAACACCGTGTACTTTATCTGCCCTCCTGAACACTCCACTTTAGCATGAATAATGTAAACCCCTTCAACTGGCGATGAATGTTCTGGTAGTTGAGAATACCAACGTTCAGCACCGATACTTGTAATATGATCCCAAACCAAATCACTATTGCTAGTAATTGATATTACACAAACCCCCACCAAACCAATACAAAGCTTAATTTCAACAAGTTCAGAATGTGACAAAACAACCTCGTTAATATAAATTACATTAATAAAGATTATAGTTACCTGAATTAACATTATCAATATATAAAGTTAAAATAAGTAACAAAAACAAGCAAAAAAAAAGACCTTGCGGCCTTTTTAAAGAGGATAATTAAACGCTATTCAATTCCAAGCATATAGTGGGCGTTTTGCCCTGGCATAAGAGGTATAGGGCTTGCCGTTTTATGTCCGTTAACACCTAGAATCATAATTCTGCGAGTATGATCATCTGTCTTTTTAGAAAAAGACGAATATTTATACTGAAAACCAAATGCTTTATAAAACTCAAGAGTATCACCAGAACAGCCATTAATAGCCGTCAAACAAACTTCTTCAATTTCACTTGGCAGCTCATTTAACCAATTTTTTAGCATTGCTTTACCGATGCCATTGCCGCGAATAGATTTTGGTACAAATATCATTTCAACGTATGCTACACGCCCATCAAACTCATCACGTAAATAGGGGTATGATTTAAAAATGTCCTCAAAGCCCTTTTCAGGTAATGCAGGGGATTTTGATAACAATGCATGAACATCAAGTTTCTGTGTGGGAGTTAAGTATCTCAAAATAGCTCCTTACTCTGTTTTAGAAAACTTAGTTAATACATCTAAATCAAAAGATACTTTTGCACTTTGCTCAATGTAACCAACACCATCAACAAAAAAATGTGCCTCATCATTTATATCTTCTTCGATAATCCGAACTTTGATTTTTGCATTGTGATCTGAAACAGCACACTCAATACAGCCGTTGGAATTAAGCTTTAATAGTATTGTGATTTCTGGGTTCATTTTAGTTTCCTTATAGAACTGAGCAAACCACAGAACCCAAAGGCTAAGTGATTAGCCCATTGGCGAAAATGCGATGACCAAAGGCCTCGCTAGATATGTAAAAGAATTATAACAATAAAGCTCAATCAAGATTGCGGTGTAGATTTTTAATTTGGAAGTTGGATAATGTCTTACGCTTATATTGATAACTATGCATAACAAAGACACGTTATACACAGTTAACAACAATCGCTATTTTAAAAATAGTGCAGAACCTCGCAGCGCTCCGCTTCAATAAATTTTTATTTTTGATTTTATTAACTTCAGGGCAGAGCACTAACCTATGCTTGTTTAAATTGATACGCCCTGGTGTAAACTGGCCGTTAGGCCAAAAGAGATTAAAGGGTGTTCCGTGTAGGTTATTTGAAGAATTGAACGACTTTTAAAAATTCAGCCGCTTGCTTTTCAAATGCAAGAGCTTTTATTGCATCTGCGTAAAGGGGATCAACTTTTTCTGCTTTACAACAATTCCCAATAGTTTGACGCACTAACCCCCAACGTTCACCAAGGCTTGTTTGGGTATAGCCATTGTCTTTCATTAATTTTTCAAATTCTTTACCTGTCATAATTTCCAACTATTTTATTCATTTGCAGCAATCATTTTAAATGACTAATTAATTGCAAGCTAATTTAAGAGTCTTGAAAGAGTTTAACGTCAGGATGCCTTTTACGAAAGACAGCTCGCACTACAAATAAAGTAAGTAAATAGTTCAATAAGATGAAGATTAATAAAATTAGAATTCCACATGCAATTGAAGTTGGCAAAAAGAAAAGATTAATATCTGATGTTGTATAATCGATGATTGAAAACACCCCTAAGCATAAGAACGGTAAAGAAAATAAGTTGAATACTATATTCATCATCCAGTACTGTTGCCATTTCCTTTGAATACGATCTCGATTTTCTGCTGTATATTTCAAAATATTACCTCCTATTTACAATAGGTTAATAGCCGTGATTATTCGCAGCTACCTTATTGAATGTGGTGTTTATCAATGAATAGCTAGATGGATCATAGGCCATTAAGTCACCAACAACTTCTTGAGATTGATGAATGACCCCTTTTCGCATTAGGTGTATTTCTGAGCTTAAGCATTTAGGTGAATTAGATTGCTCTTGCACAAGAATTTCAACCGACTCAGGCATTCTTTTTAAGTCCTGTTACGTGTTTAATCTAAAGTATCAGGGAAATACCCATATCGCTTCTCAAACTCAACACTTTTAGATATTAGGTTGTTAATTCTCATTTGAAGCATGTCATCGTAGATGTCAAACACACCACTATTCTCAGATAAAAGATCTTTGAGAAATAAACCTAGGGAAATTTCCACAAAGTCACTACTGCCTGAAGTTAGCTTATTACCTATGAATAACTCCCTTATGAAAGCATCTAAAGCTATTCGATATCTGTTAGATATCATTTCAGAGCTTTCAAGACTTTTCAAAGTATCTGAACCAACTTTATAACCTCTAAGTTTTTGCACATAATAGGGTAAATAAGGTAATTCATTTTTTAATGAACAAACTTTCGCAGCATGATCTGCATAAAATAAAATTTGTTCACAATGACCACTATTGAGATAAACATCTTGATAAGTCTTTGAGTCTCTATTCATCAACTTTATTCCGCTGTTTTACGATCATTCAGTAAGTTTAATTTTGCTAACAAGCTTGCAACTATTTTGCTGTAATAGTTAGCGTCATACTCAGTAATTCTCAGTAGTTTTTTCTTAACACCAGAGTCGTCCAGTCCATTAACAAAGTGTTTTAACGACTCGAAGTTTGAGATTACAGATACAAGGTGATGTTCAGTAACCCAATAGTTAGATTTCTCCATTAATGTTAAAAACTCTAAGGAAAACCGATCAAAAGGGTTATCAGTCGGGTTTAAATCCAATTGCTCTACGTACATACAAATCCCCTAAAACAAAGTATTCTAACTATAATTGCCCACTGCTTTTTAAAGCTGCTTTGATTTCATCTTTCAGAAATTTAGACCAACCCTCGCTTGGCTTATTAGCACCATAAAAAGCACTTTCAACGATAGAGTCTGGCAAAACGCCAAACTCAAAATTAGGATTTTTTAACAACCGTTGAGCAGTTTTATTGCAATATTTTTCAATGTCAGCATGAACACTAATTGCTTCTCTTGCTAACTTAGAACTTTTTTCGCAAATTTCGCCAATACTTTTTGCCATATTTATTTATTGTCAGTTATTGATGCTAAAACTTTTGCAGCATAACAAACACATTTCAAATTATACCCATTATTTAAACGCTCGATAGCTGGTAAAAATGCCTCTCTTACAAAATCTGCTTTACTAAGAAAATCATCTGCACCCAATTGAGAAACCTCTTTACTTGTAGCTTTAACAGAAACTTTAGTTTTAACATTTTCCACAATAATTTGTTCTATACGATGTGAAGCAAAATTATTCATAATTAGCACCTTGTTATTTTATTTAACCAACAAGGATATACTAGTTAAAAAAAGTAACTATTTCAAGCCGAGCATGTGATTTAGCTTAACCTTTTCAATCTTTATAGTTAAAAAGGTTAACAGCTATCATTAATTAGTTATATCCGATAAGCAAGTATCTCACAAAGCTGGTTCAAACTCGCCAACAACAAAAATACCATCATTTGGAAGTTGGATAATGTCTTACCCTCATATTGATAACCATGCATAACAAAGACACGTTATACACAGTTAACAACAATCGCTATTTTGAAATAGTGCAGAACCTTGCAGCGCTTCGCTTCAATAAGTTTTAATTTTTAATTTAATTAATTTCTAAAGGGCAGAGCACTAATCTATGCCTGTTTAAATTGATACGCCCAGGTGCAAACAGGCTATTAGGACAAAAGATTTAGGTTTGTATAATCATGGAAAGTTATAATAATGATTGGGATGCTAAAATTTAGTAACCGCGACTATTAAACTCTAAAACTATCTCGCCTTGCTTATTTTTATAGGCTGTTTTCAAAAAACCATTGTCGCATCGAGTAGCCTTTTGATATGTCATATTCTTTGCGTCAAATATGACAAATTCACTCTCTTCACAATCGTTGTGCATTTCTATAATGCCATCTACTAATAGATACAATTTGGAGTTGACGCCCCAACCAACACCAGCAAGCGTCCTCAACGCTAGTAATTGATGAAAGTATTCGTCTTTCATCAATTGAGGTATCAAGTCAATGATATGAGACTGATTAATTGCCATGCTCTTTTTCCAACTATACGTTTTGTTCCAAGGTATATGAGAACCTTATTATTAAATGCTTCATTACCTTCATCGTAAGGAATTGTATCTTTTGCCATTGCTTACTCTCAATTATTGAACGATTTGCGCGTGGCATACCCCTTGACTATCTTTGACTATTTTATATATAGAAGAATCTTGTTTTAAAATATCATAGCCTTCATCGTTTGGATTGATAAACCCGTCATCAAGCAAAGTATTAACATCAGGGCAAGTTGAACTTCCATTGAGTTTAAAATAAAAACCAAGCGCAGTGTTAATTGTTAAAATATCACTCTCGATCTTTTCTTCAGTATTCCCATTGCAACATAAGTCATCCTTCCATTTTAATTTTAGGTTTTTCATAACCTGTTTTCTTTTTAAATATGGATTTATTACTTCAGCCAGAAAAGAAAAAACTTCATTAGGAGAGTATTTGCTTCTAACATTTTCAGGTAGGAAAACACTGAACTTACCGTTTGAATAATCAATATCTATAGCAGCCAGAACATCATATGCACTCTCAGACACCCTTACCTCTATAGCTGTTTCATACTCATCCCCTACGAGAATTCCAAGTTTTTGAACTACACAATGGCTTTCATCAATCAACATATTAAAATGTTTTTCACCAAAGAAGTTAGGCACTGCCCCCTGACAAATAACTATCTCTTTAATGTCTAAACTTTCAAGCTTTACCTTGAATTCAGCATTAAATTTCTTACTAATAACTTCACTATAATCACTTCCACAACCGGAAAGTAGAGCGAAACAAAAGACCAATAAATATACTTTTGACTTTAATAACATTAAACAGGTACTCACATTTAATTGTTCATGAACAATTTTCAGGTTTTAGCTTTATCCCCTGTAGCCATAATCCAAATAGCTACTGATAGTTGGACTATCATACCCACAACAATGCACCATACAATTACAGGTGATGATTCAACGGAGACACCTTCAAAATAAAGTGGCAATGAAGAAAGACCTGTAGTGATGAACAAAAGCGTTGATAGTTTCACTTTAATTTTTCCTCATTAAAATATTCTAATTGTCGCTAACATACTGCAAATGAGACAGCGAGCGAACAAAGCAATCACCATCATGCCATTCTATTGGCTAATTCTGATGGTACTTCTAGCCATGCATGTGCATGGTGCATTATGAATTTATTCTCAATATCGCTTTCTATATAAGTAGTCATGGTTTGTATTCCGACTATGTTTTTAATTTAATGATTTCAATTAAACTAATATTTTTCACATAAGAAATGTCGCACCCTCGATTTTTAAGTTTTTGTTCGTAATATCCAATTTTAAAACTGTTAATTAAATCATTTCTAACCCCAAAGAGAACTAGAAAAAGCAACAACCAATGCCATATATCCATAATTTTTCCAACTAAACCTAATCGTATATTTTCGAAGCCCAACTATCTAAAATGGACAGTAATTTTGTCACGTACCCGCTCAATTTCACGCATCGTAAATTCACTTGGCAAACCAATAACCGTTACTAAACCATCCCGTAATGCAGCCATAGTATTACCATATTGGCCTTCTGACTGATGAATTAATTCCCCTTCATCGTCTAGGTATCGCCACTCACAAACTTTAAGATCTGCACCATCATCAATTTCAATCGCTTCAACTTTACCTCGATGCATAGATATCGAGTGAATTACACGTAATTCGGGTTCAAAAGCATTAATGTCATTAGCGGAATCAACATCAAAATAATGAGCATCATTTCTGTGAAGAACCTGATCATCCAATGCTTCTAAATATTGTTCATTCAAAAAAATGGTGCGTTTAGGCGAAGCAGCTAAACGCAAAAAGTATCTAGTGCCAGATTTGTATTCCCTGCTACTAACAACTACAGCTACACGGCCTAAGAACGTCTGCTTTTTATCAATGCTATGCTGATGGTGCAGTTGTTTTACCAATACCCTTTGTCCTGCTTGATACATAGTCATAGCCTGTATTCCAATAACTACTTCATTGCTTGTTTTAAGCAATCTAATTCTGGCATAACGTTTTGCTCTTTACATAACACCATAATTCGATCACCCGCTGATTTGGTGTAGCTATCTAAGTATAAATACGTTGGAACAGCTAAAATAAAACCCAAAACCGCACCCACCAAAGCACCTAACAAAACCTGCTTTTTTTGGCTCATAAAATTATTCATAACCAATATCACTTTTTATTTGAAGTTGAATCTGCGACAGCAAAAATTGAAGATGCGACTAGTATCAATGAACCTGCTACAGGATCTGCTAAGAACATTGTTGAAATACCGACACCTACCAAGGCGTAACAAGCAGTTTTATAATCCATAGTTTTGATTTCCACTATTGCTTTAATTTTAAATCATCAACACTGATTTCAAGCATTGCATGATCCGACCGTCTAAATTTTTGTAACTTTAAAGCAGCTAAACCAAAAGATTCTTTTTCAGACCAGGGCATATCAAAACCTTGCTCACGCAAATCTAGTTCAATAGCGCCTAGAATTAAATCTTGATTAAAATCAGCTTCACGTTGGTAATACTCGTAAGACATTACTGTCTCACCTGTAATATCTGAATACGTTTTTTCATCAATACCGATAGTTTCTATAATTTCTGACTTATCAACATCAAACAGATCAAGGAAAAATGGTGCATGTTCTTTGCTAATTGCTTTAAATTTAAATTGCTCGAAAGTAGAAAGAGCATCACAATTTGCTAAATACTTACTATGTACCCTTACACCATTATCACTAGTTCCCAAGTATTCTGCTTTAATAGTGATCATCGCTGTTTTCCTCTTATTCCAATTAGTCGATTTGCTGCAATTCGATAACAGCTTCTTTGGCGGCCATCATTACCGAATACTCTGTTTGCTGATATTCATTATCAAGCTCGCCACCCAAACCTTCGCACCATGTTTGATACTCTTCTTCAGCTACATCTTCACTAAATCCATTGGCTAAAAATTCAGATTTCCAGTGTTTGTACAACCATTCAAGTGCCATAGTTATTTTTCCAATACTCTATTTTCTCAATTGCTTACCAATTTCTATACCTGCATTCGCGCTTTTTGTTTAATACAAAGCTTCCGTAAACCTCTGAGCCAAAATCTACTTGTATGCGTGTTTCTTCCATAATTATTCCAACTCGGCTAATAATTTTGATATTGGAGATACAAATTCATTTATATCTGCCTTGCCTCTGTTTATTATGCTTAATGGATAATCTTTGAACCAAACCCTACTGGGTAGGGTAGATAAAACTGTAAGCGAATATTCATTAGCAGAGTCTTGGAGTTGCTTTATACACTTCGGGTCAAAATTGTTAAAAATTAAAAACAATTTACAATCAGGGTCTGCATCCCTAATTTTATTTAGCTCTATTTGTTTATCCCCAAGAACAAACAAATCATGATTACTACAAACAGGTAGAAGCCTAGCTTTATAACCTTTTTGATATGCTGAGCCTGATTTATGTTCGTCAATAAAAACACCAGCATCTTTAAGTATTTTGTGCAGTGTTGAAGTACCAACACCACCTTTATTCCATCCTATAATCAAACTCATACTGATTCCCGTTATTCCAATTGCTTACCTTATAACTAGTATCGGTTAAATATATTTAACCGTCAAGCACTATGTTAAATATATTTAACTATTTATTACGTGTGGTAAACCATGCAGCATGTCGATGTAGGCTTGCGCTTTTTTGTGGCCTTGCTCCACCTCTACTGCCATTTGATGAATTCGTGTTTTACTACACCCCCAGCGCTCAGCCAGTGACATAGGAGTCCAACCACGTTTTTCGTATTCAGCCTTAAACTCCGTTCTTTTCAATTCAAATACTCACTAAAAAACCGCTCTTAATTGGTTAAATATACTTTATTGCTTGTTATTGTAAAGGGGGAGGGTTTCACCAAATTCCAACATGGTTGAATTTTTGTGCTTAAAAATGAGAAAACCTTGCTAGCTGGGGTGATATTGGAATAGTCGGAATAGAAAAAAGCCGCACTATGGCGGCTTTTTAAATGGTTTTAATTTATTTTTTTAACTGAAAAGTATAAATATTCATTTTCAACGCCAGCGTAATACTCACCGAACCAAAATCCAATATCATAATCAGCTAATAGAGCAGGTTCAAACTGGTCAGTGATAAATATCTCACCATCCTCGACCTTAACTTTACCGCTTGAACTAAAATTTTTATCGTTTGCAAGTGAGCAAACAACTAAAAGGCTTTCGGAATTATTCATATTTAGTACTCCAAATTACGATGACTAAAGCCTCGTTTAACTATCAGTGGTTTAAGTTAGCTTGGTTGGATTGATAATTTCTGTGAAACTAGCTTTGCATGTTCACAATTAACAAATAAATTTAATTGCAAACAAAATGGCTCATCTTCACTAATTTCAACATCAGTTTCTATTTGCTTAGCATCAGATTCGATAAAATGAGAACTTCTTTTTAATGTATGACCCCAGAGATAATATGCAGGGGTTTTCATAGTAGAAGTAAACTCTAAACTAAGCGTGTTACCAATAACCACTTCACCAACAAGACCTAGTGTGCTTAACTGAATGTATGCCATTCGTGCAGCAACAGGATCTAAATCGATAGCTTGAAAATACATTTGCCTCTGCGGATTATATCCTTCTTCAAGCATACACTCAGAAAACGCAATTATCATACTGCCACTACCGCTCGCTGGTTCACTCACAGTTATATAGCCACGCTCTGATAATTTATCATCAAAGCCTGAACCAATATTTGCAGAAGCCATAACTTTACAAAGAGAATAGGGAGTGAAGTATTGGGAAAGATTTTTAGAACTTATCTCTAGCTCCATGAAAATTTGCCCTAACACATCACTAGTCTCTAACTCGAAAGCCATAACCAACTCTGCATACAACGTTGCAAAACGATTTGCATCGTCAGAACTGTATTTACCAATAATGTTTAAATATTCTTCCTCTTTCTCATTACATTTCAAAAATGCATTTTCAATTGCAATTGAGGTTAAAAAAACAAAATCTCTAAACACATCATAACGGTTGTTATGCTTAGCTGTATTGTTAAATATCGTTTTAAAGTTTCTTACATGCTCATTCATGTGTGGTTTCCTTTATAGAGCAAACCACAGAACCCAGAAAGGCTATGTAGTAGCCCATTGGGTTAAGATGCGATGACCTACGGCCTCGCTTGATTGAAGTGTATTTAATATACCAAAACTAAAAGCGTAAAATGCGCCTATAAAAATAAGAAGTGCATTAGTAAATTGTTCATGAACAACTGCACCCAATGCGCGGAGCGCATGTAAGGGCGAAGCCCGAAGCCTAACCCATCTAAAGTTGAAAAAAGGTCGGTTGTGGGCAAAAGATTGGTGATTGGAACACCAATTGCAATTTGCCCCCTTGATAAACCAAAAGAACTTTAAGCGATCGCTTTTTTTCAGGCTAACGCCTGGGCGCTCGCACAAAGGAAGTCGCGCAAGCGCTCCATTCATATCGCTAGTTTTACTCCGTAAAAATAGCGCGGCTTTAATGTTGTCGCGCAAGCGCTCCTCTTTTTATACGCCATTTCCGTTCCGAAAATGGCTGCCCCCCCAAGGGTCACATCAAAAGCAGATGTGACCTTGCCCGCTGCGCTCTAGGTCACCCCTTCGGTTTCACCTAGAGCGCAGCGGGCACAGGGGGGGGCAGCCATTTTCTTTCTTATTTTTCTTTCCGAAAAATAACGGCGTATAAAAAGATAAAATTAAGACATTAAGAGCAAACAGACATTGAAGATGACTGATATAAAAGAGTGTGAATACAGCCAGCAAGTTAAGGTAATTAAGAGAAAGAGGAAAAGCTACAGACCAAAAAGGTCGCGACTATATAAATACAAAGCTGACATTATTCATTTAAGAAACGCAGGTGCATCTTATGAAGATATAAGCCTATGGCTTAGAAAAAACAAACGGATAAAAATCACATCTAGAAATATAAATTATTTTTATAACAATCATTGCGTGAACAAAAATGAAAAGCCTTAACGAACAAGCTGAAGCGATTATGAAAGCACATAAAGCTTTCGGTCAAAGCAAAGCAGAAACAGAACTAATTGGTAGCACGCAGTATAAGCAATTTACAAGTGTGAGATCGTACAAAGAAACCACATCTACACTGGCAAAGATAGGGAAAGTATTAGGTGTAACTCAATTAAAAGAAATAACTCCTGAAATGGCATCAAAATACTTAAACGATAGAAAAGAAGTAAGATCAGTTACCAAAGTTTGCGGTAAAGAAAAAGATTACGACAATTTATCTCAGAAAACATTAGATGCAGAAAGAAAAGCGCTCAGTATTTTGACGGGTCAAAGTCTAGAACGCGTGTTTTCAAATAGCGGTAGACGAGAAGCGAGTAGGTCATACACTCATGAACAAGTGGAAGATATAAAGTCGGCTCAAAATGAAAAGCAAAGGTTTGCGACTGAGTTAGCTAGGGCATCAGGCTTACGCGCACAAGAATTATTAACTCTGAGGCGAGCTGATGAGGATAAAAAAACAACAAACAGAACATGGCGTGATGATAGGTTTGAAGGCTTGAAGGGTGAGGTTTATATAGTCACAGGGAAGGGCGGTCTTAAGAGAGAAGTCCTTATTCCAACAGACTTAGCAAAGAAACTGGAAAGTTATCGGTTAGACAAACCTAAAATTGTAATCGATAGAAAAGTTAAACTTTCGTCATGTTATGATATTTCAGGAGGAAAAAACTTTAGTAAAAGTTTTTGTGGTGCTTCAAAAAGAGCGTTAGGCTTTTCTCATGGCGCACATGGCCTACGGCACACATACGCAAGAGAACGATACGAAACATTAAGGCTATTAGGAAAAAGTGAAATTGATGCTAAAACAATCGTTTCACAAGAATTAGGCCATTTCCGACCGACAATAACAGAGGTGTATTTACGATGAGTATATTAACAGTGGGTTTATTAAGCTTAGCAGGGTATTGGCAATTTGCTGATTGTGATACAGGCTTATCAAAAAACCAAGGTGATGCATTTAAGATATATGAAACTGAAAAAAAACTTAAAATTGAATTACTGTTCATCAACTCTGTAGACAGAACATTAGTAAATGAAAACAATAATGAAAACTTCGATTATGTTTTTAAAAACAAGCGAATAACAATGAAAGTAGATAATAATGAAAATGAATTGCTTAAAATAATGGACTGGACTTACGACAACAAAACAGTATCGAAAACTGAGCTTTGCATAAACAGGCGAATAGAAATTTAATTGTTCATGAACAATTAAAAGGCGTTTAAAAACTCAAAGAACATAGCCATGACCTTTTCAACGCCTGGGGTTGTTTCGAGCCACTGCTGAAATGATGAACTCCGCATGTAAATTAAACAAACCGTAAAAAACAAGGCCAAAGCTTTAAATAACAGATTTGAAACAAGCATAAAACATATCGCTATCAGACTAATAAAATAAAGCCATGAGTCATTGATAGCTAAAAACTTTAGATACTCTGGAAATGATAAGTAAATACTTAAGTAAAATAAAGAAATGTATTTCATTTGCTCTGCCTAATAGAAAAGCCGCATTTTATGCGGCTTTTGATTTTAAATTATTTACTAAATTTGCAAGCTCAGAGAATAAAGAGGTGAAAACAGTGTAAACACCGCTTTGACCTAGAATTTCATTCTTCTTTGTCTCAGGTAATCCATCAACAACTTTAGGATTAACATCACGCAACCTTGCATTTTCAGTGGACGTGAAAAGTCGAAATTTATTTTCATCTTCAGGATGCAAATAAAACGGTTCACAACTTCCTGCTTTACTATAAAGCCGCCTAATAATTCGCTGTAAATTTCGTTCAGAACCATCATGCAGATACATTGAAAAACCGTTACCTTTTTCTTTATCTCTGCTTAGTTTCGACTTCAAATGGTCGTAAGACTTATATGTTGGTGAATCAAGGGGTACATCTTCAAGTATTGAGTCTATTGTTCGAATATTTGAATACTGTGGTAAGTTATCAAAATCAAATTCGTCAAATAGCGTTGCAACTAAGAAAATGCGTTTCCGTGGTTCAAATCCGCCAAAATCTTTACCATCTAAAACTTCAAAACTTACATTGTAAGAAAGGTTTTTTAAGCGATTTACAATCAAACTAAAACTAGCTGTATTCTTGTAAGAACGCTCGCATTCAAGGACAAAAATAGGCGGGAAATACAATGTTAGATACTTCAAAATATCTACTACTGCATTACCAGCATCAGGATCATCTTCAGGCATTTTCAATGACTTTACGGTTCGGCCTGACGGACTACAAGCAGTGCAAGGGGCTGCAACAACAAAAATATCACACCCTGAATGCTCCCCAGCAGTGAAGCATAGTTCTTGAGCGTCAGATTGAACTATTAAACAGTTCTCTGAAAAAAGCTCTGGTTGATTAGTAACAGCTGAATCAACATAAACTTTTTCCCGCTCAATAAAGAGATCAATTTTAGTTTCAAGACCTACACTATCAAATGTTTCATGTAGTGCTCTATCAAAAATACAACCGCCACCGTACATACTCGTAACAGATAGATAGGCATTATTTTTTAGCTTGTTTTTTAGTGTCTCAATACTAAAAAGTCGCTTAATTGAAATAGCACCGGCTTTTACAATCATCAAACCACGCTGAACTACTATTCGCAGATCTTTAGAATGTGGAAAAAATTCTAAAATGGTTTTATTTATCGACTTAACTAAATGACTATCACGCACCTCAACCAACAATTTTTCAATTGTTGAATTTCGGCCTGTTCGCTTGCTTAAAAGCACTTCACCCTCAGCGGCTAAAGCAAAAATAAGTGAATTATCTTTCACCTTAATTGCTAAGCGCTGCCCAGGCTCACCAAGCACATTAATAGCTGCTTGCTCTAACCAAATTCTAGATGAACCTCTATTTTCTCCAATTTTCGTATTTATCAATAATCTCATCATGTTTCTCCAAATGCGTGATGGCCTATGGCCTCACTGTTAAAAAAACATGTAAATAATCTAGCTTTGTAACTTTATTGTTTTAGAACCAGCTAGATTAAAATCTAAATCTTCTGATGCACTTTCCTTAGTTAACCCCATACCAAAACTAACGCTATTCTCCATGAAGTTATACACTTCTTCATTATTCAAAAGCTCAGAATCATGCTCGTAGCAAACGAAGCAATTTTCTGTTGGTAGGAAATAAAATTGTCTTTTCATAATAGTTTGAACCAATAAATACTTTATTAAGGTGAAAGGAAAGGAGGCCGAAGCCTCTCTATTTTTGAACCACAGGTTTGACAATCTGATCTGAACATTTTACAAACTCTGTAATTGCAAGTCCTTTATCTGCCAATTCCACACTAAGAGACTTAATATTAGAAGCTAAATACTCTCTTAAAAAGACTTGTTCGTCTAATGAAACTGCTTTTACAAGATAGTTGCACTTCAATGTATCAGCTTTTTCAATGAAGCTATATGCTTCAGCAAAAGTCGCTTTCTCATTAGTGACAGTCCAGTTTTTGTGAAATTTAAAGATACTTTTTACAGCACCAAGTCGATAACGACCATCCTCTAAATGCACATTAACCGTTTCCTCTGCCACATTGGTAATAATCCCTCGAATTGTGCCGTAAAATACGATTTGATTTTGATGTAAATCCATTCCGATATCCTTAATAAAGTATGATGACCAAAGGCCTCACTAAAGTTGACTTTATTAGTATATCGCTCAAAAAGACCGTAAATTCGGTAAGAAAAAAAATGATGAAGTTGTTCATGAACAATTGAAAACGGCGAACAAAAAGTTCGCCGCCTGTTTCGTGAGAATAACTGAATTAACTTTCAGCGCGGTAATAAATTACCGACTAGCTTGTATCGCAGCCTACACGCTCGCACACGCGAAAAATTCCATTTAAGATTATCCGTTCTTTTGTATTGCACTGTAATGATACAACAATTAATTGCCATGCTTGCTATTTGTAAAAAAAAGACTATCATTAAACTTGTACACCAAAAATTAAAAAACGATTCTGGCACTGACTTTTAAAAGTAAATAAATGCTCTTATAGATTGCTTATTGACTTCAAAGTTAAGAACCAGCTTTTTAGGAACAAATTTTAGGAGGTTTATATGTTTATTGATTTTTTACTTAAAGCAGCTGATGTAGCAATTGACGTAATTTGTGAACCATTACCTGATGAGCAACACGAAGAATATCAGCCATCAACAAAGTCTATCGCTGTTGATGATAATGGAAATACTGTTCAGTTAGTCGGTACAAGCCAAGGCTGGAAACAAAGTGATTTAAGTTAAAAAGCCACTTTTTAAAAAGTGGCTTTTGTTTAAACGCTAAAGTTAAATCCATAGCGGTTTTCTATTTCAATCATTTTTTCAGTTAGTTGTAAATCACCCTCACGCCTAAACACTGCTGCTGTCAAATTAACAGAATCATTGTTTTTAACTAAGCGCTCGGCACGAACACAGCGGTTTTGCCAGCAATCAGAATTTAAGTACCTCTCCACTCCCGCCATTTTGCATACAAATGAACGGAATTGAAGCTCATCAAACTCACCACTTAACACTGAAGAAACTTCTATAGCGCTTGCTAAAGCAAGACCTAATGACTCCAAAAAGACAGCATATCCAGAAATATATTCATTTCTAAGGTCAGCTGGTTTTAGATCGCCATTTAGCAAAGAAGCAAACTCCGAGTCCTCGCCTGAACATAGAACATCAAATATAATATTAACGCTTTTTTTAAGTACCATTTGATGCATCAGATCCACTCCAGTTTTATTAAATGCCTTTTCTTTAAAACCCGAAAGCGCTTCAATAAACTTTTTGAAATGAACCAAAGACCATAAAAATGGTGACTTAGCATTAACCGATGTATTTTCTAGATCTATGTATTTACCAACTGGAATGTTTTTAATTAAATCGATTACGAAATTATTAAATAATCGTGCCTTTTCTTGTTCGGCCTTATCTCTTTCTTCCAAAAGTAATTGAGCCTCACAGGTGAACTTTGCCATCCAATCGTCATAGCTAACATCTTGTCCAAACTCATCCACAGGGTGACTAACGATATAATCGAACTTACTTAAGTCCTTACCTTCAGCAAGGCCAGCAAGAACGCGAGAGCATAATTCTATGCAATGCTTTCTATTGTTATCACTGTGAAGTTGATAAACAAGATCTGGGTAACACTCACCTTTCTTTAACTTTTCTTCAGTATAAATAACTGCAAAGTCATCAAAGCAGTGTCTGCCTCTTTTAGCCTTGGTTACAGCTTCATTAGCGTTATAACTATCGTTATGACAACTTTCAACACGACCAAAGTTTTTAGTTGCTAAAGCTTGTTCAAAACCTGAATTAAATTTATTTACAATAACTCGATAGTACATTTGTATTCTCCATTTATAAAAAAGGCGAATACAACCAAAGGCTATATTCGCCTTTGGCAAAAAACAGTGATGACCGATGGCCTCACTTAATAAGTAAATTAACTATATCAATTAAACTTGCGGTTTTTCGAGATAAAAAAAAAACCACGTAAAACGTGGCTTATTGGGAGTTTAACTAATGGTAAGTTGATCTAAGTCCGATACAGCAGAGCAGATATCAATGTAAAAATCCTTATCATGCTCTGAATGCTTATTTCGACAATCTAGTTCAAAACCTTCTGACGCTAGTAAGCTAGATTTAGCTATCACTTTGGCACAAATGGATTCCCCACCATCGAAATGACCTACGACGCAGAATTGCTTATCCTTAATTTTGCTATTGTAAATAACTTTAAAGTTTAAAGACTCTCCACATGCGCCGCCAACACGTTCAACTGAAGTTACATTTTCAGCTTCATTGGCACAAATTAAGAGCTTTTCAACGTACTCAAACAACCGCCCTTCTACGTAACAAAACCAAGCATCATTATTACAACCTGATAACTCAGCATGTCCACAAACATGGAACATACTCTTAGAAGGTAAAGTTAATATTGTTAAAGTTTTTCTCATGATACACCTTTCGTAAAAAAGGCAAACATAGCCAAAGGCTTGTTCGCCTTTGGCTAAAATTAACGATGACCAATACGGCCTCGCTTTAAATGTATGTTTAATATAACGTGTAAATTAGTGAAAAATCGTATTGCAAATAAAAAAGCCGCTCATTCGAGCGGCCTTTGTTAGTAATTAATGTCATACAACTTGTAACTAAATTCATCGAAGAAACAACAAGACTCTTGCCCTTCATTGATAGACAACAGAACCGCTTCCTCTGCTATATCCATATCAAAAGAAGGCTCACAATCAAAATCGAACAGCTCTAGTTTTATCGCATAAGTAGTACCACAAGTAGTAACATCATCACTAAAGTGAACAATCCCTTTAAATACCTTGAAGCCATCAACACATCGAACAAAGAAGTCAATGTGCTTTTTAACTTCACCATCGACTTCAAAGTCTCTATTTATACTTGAAGGTAAACAATTTGGCTCATTGAAACTACCAACAAACTCAAAGTCAGAATCAAATACAAAGACAGGGATATCTAAACGCTCAAGCAACACTTTTAAATCATCTTTATTATCTGCCAAATCTGTAATATCAACGTTGTTATTACAACCTTTCTGCAAACAATCGATGTAGCTTAAAAGAGAAACTTGCTCACCTTTGCCATTTTCATAAAAGTTACGTGTAGCATCAAAAACATAAAATGAACTCATAAATCACCTCAAATAATTAAAGGTGATATCACCAAAGGCAATATTACCTTCGGTAAAAAATACGATGACCGATACGGCCTCGCTAAATATGTAAGCTAACTATAACAACTATTTCTAAAATAAAGTGGCTCAATAATTATTTATAACTATCTTAGCCTCATCACAGGGTGATGATTTATTAGCTTACAAATAAAAAAGCCTTTCTGAGAACAGAAAGGCTTTTGGTTTACTTAATCTAAGGAAGAGATAATATGATAACTCAAAAAAGACAATGTAACGGCGTATAAATTAAAAAGCTGAATGGCCTTTTAATAAAAATTTATGAACATGAACTCGACTTTGATCTTGAAGTTGAGTCAAACTTACAAAGCTTCTAAATGACTTTCTTTTAGCCTCCCAATCTGCAACTTGCACTAAGTTTTCTAAATCATTTTGTTGGTGATTAACTTTTGGAAGCGAAAGCAAATCAGCAATGTCACTTTCCATTATTATGAAGTGTAAATTTTCATGATTAGTAACATTAAGGTCATTTATCCAAACAGATATCTCACTGTATATCTGTGTAGAAACAAATATATGTGGAGCGCTGTTAGCAAGCTCAGTAATTAAAGATGTATTGACACCCAAATGAAACTCATCCAAGACAAGCACCTTCTCTGAAACATCAAAGCTAGATAAATTTTCATAACTATAAATGTTAAATAAATCTGAATATTTATCTTTTAGAGACTTCAAAATCTTCACATCAGTACAAAAAGACAAATTAGGCACTTCTTTTTCTACTAATTCATAAGCACCAATTGAAGTTACAAAGGCGACTGGAATGTCTTTTTTCAACCACTGCGCGACACATTCTAAAAGTAATGTTGTTTTACCTGAACCTGATAAACCTAGAAAAACTGTTAAAGATTTACTTTCAGGAAACTCGATATCACCCTTTCTGAAAAAAGGTTTTTTTATTGTTACACTTAAATTTTTAACCATTAATACAATCACCTTCAGTAAATCGTTCCTGTATATCTGACGCACCTATCCAAATTTCGCCAAGGTAAACATCGAACGACACAAATAAATCACAAGCCTTTTCTTCTTGCTCGACAAGGAGCTTTTTTGTCCAGCCTTGTTTTGGAGCAGGAAACAACTCACATTGATCAACCCTTCTTCGATTTACTATTTTTAAATCTGAGAACTCTGATTTGTAAAGCAAATCAACACCATTGCATTCGATAAGCGCACGAAGAAGCATAACTCCCCCACTTCTAAATTAATAAGAAATATTTTACTAAATAAAAAACTCTCAAACGGCGGAATAAAAAAACCGCTTTAAAAGCGGCTTTTTATCAATCAATCAAATTGTGTATTTCTCTAAAATCTTCTTCGAATAATTTAAGACCAAACTCACGATATCCAGATCTAATATCATCATAACAATCAATAATTTTCCTCTGAGACATAACAAAAGAATTAACGACAATTGTTCATGAACAAAAAAAACCCGTATAAAACTTTATACGGGCTTGAAAGGAGTGTTAATTTGCACGCAGTATTTCTAGAGCAAGTTCATAAGACTCTAATTCACTACGCAAAAACGGTAGAGTCACCTCAGAAACAACCGCAATATCGAGCATTCCTGGTAGTGTAAAACCATTTATTGATTCACCACTATTTAACTCAGACTCAATATAAGCAATTTCATTTTTTGCTGAAATGGCTTTGCCTTCAAGCGAAATAATAGCATTATTCAATTTTGGGTTAGCATTATTCATAACATAGTCTCCGAAAAAGAGGAAACTACTCCCAAGGGAATAATTTCCCAAAGGGATAAGATGTGATGACCTACGGCCTCACGAATTTAATTAAGTAAAACAATACCAACTTTCTAGGTTAATTTTCTGGATAAAATAAAAAAACCGCAATTAAGCGGCTTTTTTATTTTTATTATCTAGCAATTGAAAAAAGTAATCACAAGCCTTTTGAGCTTCACTAGCAGCAGTGAAAAATAATGACTTATCATTCTTCAATTGCTTAAGCCAACTACTCAAATAACTAGCATGATTTTCAACCTCGCCTGTAACACCATAATGTGCCCCAAGGAGGCATGCACTAATATCAGCTATTAATTCCTCAACAGCATAAGCATCTTTAATACCATATTTCTTAGTTTGTTTATCAAACCTATTTAAGCGGTTATTGGCACCAGTGCTATGAGAAATTTCATGAAGCAAAGTTGAACTATAACCATCTTCACTCTCAAATAAATTGAAATCTGGCATGTTTACTTTATCTTCTTTTGGACTATAAAAAGCTTGACCTCCAGAAGTAACAAATCTCACACCTGAAGCCTTACTATAATCAACTTTTAATTTCTCCATTTCCGCTAACAATTCACCCGCAACAGGAGGTGAATCAACACCCACCAAATCAATAGGGACTGGATTCCCATCCTCATCTTCTAACTGATCAATATTGAACACTCTAAAAGACTTAAGTACCTTTCGGGTTACTTTCTCACCATCTTCAGATTCAGGATCTTCAACCTCATAAGATTTATAGAAAAAAACGGGAGCTGACTTAGAACCCTTTTTAACTTTAAAACCTAAACTTTGAGCTTGCTTAAATGTCAGCCAGCTGTTAGTTGAGTATTCACACAAAGAACCATACATCCATAAAGAGAAAATATTCACGCCAGAATAAGGCTTTTTCGTTAAATAATTTGTCGGGAAAGCATCATCTTTAGACCAAGGACAACGCCACGGCTTAACACCATTCTCGATTAAAGTAATTAACTCATTGATTAACTCATCTTGTGCTTTTAATTTCATGATATGACCTAAAATATAATTATCAGGTCATCCGTCAGATGAACCTGACGGTTGAAATTTACGATGGCCTTTGGCCTCGTTCTAGTTTATGAATTAACTATACTACGAAACGTAGATATAAACTGGGTGAAAAATAAAAACCGCTCAACAGCATTTATTTGTTGCAAGCAACATCGCATTAATTATTATGGATAACGTTACACGTTAACACACGAATATTTAACACTACTAAACACTGTCACGGCTCAAAAAATAGGAATAATCATTTTCTGTATTAAACTAACAATCTTTTCTTTGTCTTTAATACTCCAATCACTAATATCAACACCAGCTAAAATAGCAATTTCATGAGATAAAGACTCTACAGATTGTAGATAATAACTTTCGGCCTGACTGTAAGGACAACACGCCTTAAAATCACTCTCAATATACTTATAGAATAATTCTAAGTAAGCAGATTCGTATTTTTCTCGACTAGCTTTATCTGTAAATAATAAATCCTCAGAGTTCGTTATTCTTTCTCCAACATTAAAATCAAGCCCCTTCAGATGATGGCCTTTGTGATAGAAAGAGCTGAACTTAGGTTTAACCAAGGCCAGCGCTGCTGTTTCTGCCTTAACTTTTAAAGGGCGTAGCTTTTCTACTAATTGTAATTTTGCAAAGCAATCTGTTAAAGCAACAACAAGTGAGTCAGGAAAGAATAAACTATCTTTATTAGAAGAAACCGTATGCATAATTTTTAATACCTTGATAACTTAAAACAAGTTTACCAATCAAAAGACTGAATCTTTAGGTAATGAAAAATAAAGAACTTATGTCATTAAGGTATAGCCAAATGACAAAGCAACAATAAAGTGATAAATGCCTAGTGACACCACTTAAAAGACACAGTATCTTTGACACCACTTAAATGAGAATTAAGTTCGCACAGTACCCTAACAATAGAGACAGGCTAATGTTAATAAGACCATATTTACGCGCATCAACAACCGAACAAAACGCAAACAGAGCAAAGGCCTATTTAAAAAAATTTGTTCATGAACAAAATTCAGCGAATGGGACAGAATACAAAATAGCAACTTGGTATATTGAAAATGCATCGGGAGCAAAAATCGATCGTGATATTTTAAATAAATTACTTGATGAAGCAGAAACAGGTGATGTTTTACTAGTCGAGTCTGTAGACCGACTAACAAGATTAAATAACAAAGATTGGGACAACCTGAACAGCCTTATAAAAAGTAAAAAGGTGCGTGTAGTTAGTGTAGATTTACCAACATCATATGTTGCATTGAAGCCCCAAAGTAAAAGCATGAATGAATATACAGATGTGATTCTTAATGCAATTAACTCTATGCTACTTGATATTCTTGCGGCAACTGCACGAAAAGATTATGAAGATAGAAAGAACAAACAATCTCAGGGGATCGAAATAGCTAAAACCAAAGGAAAATACAAAGGCCGCAAAGCAAACGAACAGTTACATCAAGCAATCATTACCCTTTCTAAACAAAACATCGATGGAACTAAGTTAAGCATTAATGAAATTGCTTCAACGTTGAACACATCTAAATCCACAGTTTGCAGAGTCAGACGCTCACAAAAAAGCCTACTGATGTAGGCTTTTTTAATCCACAGTTTAAGTTAATAAGAAAGGTAAAAGCTGTGAGTAATTACCCGCCTTTCGCTTTATTAGCTGCATTCCGTTTGGTTTGCGCTGTTTTAACTCCTTTTTTCGCTCCTTTTTTAGCTGCTCCTTCAGCTGCACCCTGCGCGGCTTTACCCCCATTCTTACCCGCGCTACCTTCTGAAGCGCCTGGTTTATCACTCATAGATGAAGCAGACTGTAAGTTAAGTCCAGCCATTGTAAGAATCGCTGTAAGCATTCCTGGGAATAGCACAAAAAGTAAATCAGTAAGTGAAGTACCTATTAGTGCTACGTTTGGATTTGTAATAATATCCATATCAACACCCTCACCTAATACTTCATCCACAAATGATTGTTGAGCCAAAAGGCTAAGCTCAAATAAGTAAGGCCACATTAAAACGCTAAACATAAAGAAATAAAAAGGTACAATAAACTTAAACCCATAGTTCGATGCAAGAGAACCTAACGGCGCTAGACCAATTAACACCATCAAAATTATAGCTTTTAAAATTGGTGCTGCTAATTGAATCATGCTCGCACCAGCGTAAGATGGAAATGCACTTTTGACCATGCCATAAGTACCAGCCGCTCGGCTTGCAACTTCATTGATTATTGCAAGATCACCATCGCTACGATCACTATAATCAACTGCCTTTTCAATGCCCTGTATTGAAGAAATATTGTACCCATTGAAAAAAGCAGCTTTTAAAATCGCATCTTCTTGATCTCTACGGGTATCGACTTTAAAGGCAGATATAGCAGAAAAATTATAATAAGTTCTAACTGTATCATCACCTTCAGACTTAATAAGATCACTGATTAAGCGCTTTCTTAAACCTTCATCGCCACCAGAAAAATAGCCAGAAAACCCATCACCTAAACCATTCCACCATTCACGACAAGTTGGGAATCCGCCAAGGGCTTGGACACTTGGATTTGACTCCCAAGCAGACACATTTTTATTGTTAGGGGATTTAGTGAAACCTTCTAGAAGTGTTTTTGAATAAAATCCTTCTGCAATGTTCCCATAGTAATTATTATTTAAGAAGCTTTTTGCACCAGCCCAAGGCTGCTCATCACCATCAGGATCATCTATCCAAGCAACACTAGAATCTCTATTCCGTATTGCTAAAGTTTTGGCAGGATAATAACAAGTATTCAGAAAAGACTTAGTTTCCAACACTAAGTGAGGGTCACTAATAGAAGCATCTAACATAGCTTGATTGAATGCTGTGATATTAATAGAACATGGCAAACGGTTAATTGCCTCCAAAGAAACACCATTGCCCAAGTTATAAATTAAACCTAAAAGCGGAGGAACTTTTAAATCATAACCAGACACATTTACCAAAACATTACGTATATCAGACGTTGAATACCCCATAGGTTCTTCATCAAAATATTTCTTTGAACCGTCTATTTCACACATGCGTGAGTAAGTTGCAACATCTGAAATCTTATAATCAATTAAAGGAATGAATGTCAGCGAAAGACTTATCAACATGACAAAAAACTTAATTTCAATCTTTCGTTGTAAGCTGCTAGTTCGGCCTGAACTGATTGCATCAGTTAAATCGCTAAAAATTACAAAGGCGAAAGGGAAGTAAATTAAACCTGTATCAAAAAGGACACTGTATAAAATGTTGTAGCTAAGTAGCCCTATTGATACGAAGTAGATATCTACAATACTAGTAAAACTCATAATCCCCCCCGACCTAGCCAAGTAACTAATTCAATGAAAATAACTAAAACTAAAAAGACGTTACGGAGGTTCATGTAATGCTGACGAGAGTCCTCATTAGCAATAAAGAAAATACATAGCTGATTCCAATAAATAAAACCGAGCGTCATTACAAGATACTTAATACATAAGACGTAAGGTGATGCTTTACTCCAACCAGCATGAATAGATGGAAACATGGGCATACATAAAATTACGATTCCAACTAAAACAAAAGAAACCAGTAAAAATTTAAGAGCGCTTAGGCCAAAGGACTTTAAGTTAGAAAGCATAATCAAGATCCTTTTCTACCAGAAACACGTTTAATGCCATCTACTATTTCTTGCTCTAAAGTAGTGTTATTTTTTTGAACATCAGTGTTTCTACGATTTGAATAACGATCTAAGAGGCGAACTATCACATCACCTTTAGCTGAAGCCTTTAATTCTAAGTCCTCTTTTAACATTCGTATTTCATCAGTAATAAGAGCTAATTTGTCATTTATAATTTCTCTATTCATCGTTACCGATTGAAAGTTTGGATCTGATTTACCCGCAAGAATGATACGTCTTGCAGCAAGTAACTTATCAACTACTTTCATAAGAGCTAAATCATCAGCTATTCTCGAAATAAATACGCCTCGGTGTATTTGTTCGTCACGCAAAGCAAAAATAACATTTTCATCAACAAACATATCATTTACGCTAATGCTCAATAACTCAGTTCTGGTCGGCACTTTGCCACTGTCTACTATGTCCACAATATCTTCAGCAATACTTCGGGCTTCATTAGCAATATCGTCATAAACACCAGTACCGACTGTTTCATCATATTGAGTGCATTTTTTACAAGTACCATACTCAACTGTACCTAACGTTTTTTTGATCCAATCTTCTGCATCAGACGATGAATCAAACACATTTTTAATCCAACTTTTCGCTTCTCCTACGGGAGTCCTTGCATCGAAACTCTTTTTAAAAGCAATATCGACACCCGCTTTGACAACATCTTCAACAGGCCTACATGGATTAGAAGCTTTATCACCACAATTGCCACCAGAAAGCTTTGGAACACCTGCCTCACCTTTCGATGCCCCCTTATTATTCATTGTCTCAACAATATCCGTTTTCTTTTTATCAGGGTCACTAGCTAGAGAAGATGAAAAATCGAAATAAGTTGACTCATTAGCTAACGCGCCAAACCCATTTTGAGAAAAGTTTGCTGACATACTTTCACAAGATTGGACGGACAAATTGAAAATATCCTCACCTTTAATAATTCCGTTATTAATAAGTTCATATAGTCCTGGGTCCATTCGTTGTATTAAAAGCATAGGCAGCCTAGTTACAAAACCTTTCATCGCATTAACAGCATCGCGCTGCAACCGATTAAATTGACTATCTAAATCATTCATCATGCCTTCAACGCTAATACCTGCATCGAACCCAGAACAATCAGCACCTATATTCCAATTTAAACTTGGTAGATCAGCACTGATATCTAATTTTTTTCTGTGTTTCCAAGGTGACACATTATTTATCTTGTAAGAAATTGAAGGGTCTTGCTCATCTAAAACAGATGAATGAGCCAATGGCACAGCCAAAGCGCTAGAAAGAATTGATATAATAAATAGATTTTTCATTACCATGTCACCTTGTATAGAAAACTGCCGCCAGAGGGTTTTTTACAACATTTATACCTGCGCCAATAATGCCAAGCATAGTCACCATTAACCGAACGGCGGTCAGAGAAACCATCGCTTTCGCTTTTTAATTTGAAGTTTTCATCACCTAAAATATGACAACCTGATTCTTTCTTAGGCGATAACATTTGGAATTTCCCATACGTAGAAGTATGGGTTTCAAACTGATTAGCTGGTTCGTAATAGCTACCCTTACGACCATCGAGTGAAGTGTTATAAATATCATAACGACCACTGATCACACTATCGACAGCCCTTGCAGCAATAACGGAGCTTGCACGATAATGATCATGACCTTGAACAACACCGACTCTAGGGTAAAGATGCCCCCAAAAAGGCTTTGTCTTTATTAGCTCAGGCCTTGCGCCATCCCTACGTTCGCCAATGTATTTATTACCAACAACAATTTCATCAATGTTGACCACACTGTCTACAGCCCCTGAATACCAAAACAATGGATTGCTGGAACTAACAAAGTAAGGCTGTAGAATGGTTGAGCCTGGTTCACACGCCACATAATATTCACTTAACCAACTGTTAAGTGTCCAAGCAGCCGGTGATCCATAAACATCAGCTAAACGATAAGTAACATTGCTTTGTTGACGAGTATTACTATGTTCACTTTGCATTTCGCCGCCATTCGCCTTAGAACCAAGCAGCGATGATAATAATTTAGTGAATGTATTAGACTCTTTGAAAGGTGAAGCACCTTTTTGATCGTATGTAGTTACAACTACATCAGGGGTGTAATGCTTTATCCAAGGCGAAGTTTCAACATCGCACCAGAAAGTTTTGCAAACAAGCCAAAAACATGCGCCTTGAAATTCCAAGTCAGTACAAGAACTAAAGTCGCTCTTTAGTGCGTGTTGAGCTATTTCAAAAAGATTTAAATCATCAGCCTTGGCTGGCTTTTGCTGCACGCTGATAGTCGCTGCTATTGCGAATAAGCACCAGCGCTTTTTGAATATTAGTTTCGCCATAAACTATCCAGTTATGGCCGTTTTCTTTTAGTACGATTGCGGGAACTTTTAGAACCTTCAGTTCAAGTGCTGTCTGTAAATATTTAAATGAATCTGACATTTGATTCATCAAACTTTTAAGTTGAGGATCAGAAGCAATGCGCTTTCTAGCTTCAACTTCTAAATCTTCTTTAGACCACACCCTATTACTATCAAAAACGAGCCGTTTATTAATTTCAGCTCTTATTTTATTCGATTTACTTACGTCAAATTTCGTAACCGAAAAAATAGTTTGAGAGTTATGAACCTCAGAGTCATAAAAATAGAAAATCTCAGAAGCTAATACACTTGGACTAAATATAAGTAAAATTAATGAAATTCTAAGATGATGTATTATCACAATTATTAGCCCTCCCAGTTATTTGATATGTATAACCTGAAGCATCGTTAATACCATTAATATTGTCATATACCAAGACGGTACTACTTGAGCCATATGTACCATAGGTTGTCGTATATTGCGGAGTAATAGTTTCTTCATTAGCAGTTCTGGAAGCTGTCCCCACTAAACCAGCCGTTATACTTGTAACCCATTTAAATCTTTTTGGGTAACTTAAGTTTATAAAATTCCCCTCATTAGTATGTATTCGGTCTGAACCACTAATAGTCATAAATAAGGTATCTGGATCACAATATATAACATGGCGAGTGAAATTAGATACATACAATTTAGAGTAAGCCTCAGCCCCCTTAGAAGATACCAAGGCGCTAACATCGCCCACGGCTTTTTCTGACGCATAGTAATTAGTTCTACTCCCATTAGTAGCATGAGAAATAGAATAGTTACCTACATTACTTAAACCAACGTCATTTTTAGTTATGGTAATATTTGAACCTAAGTTCTTTCCGTTGATTGTTCTAGATGTTTGCACAAAACTTGCACTATCAATACCATCTAAACGATCTGAATCACTGGCCTTTGCCCCTTTATCTAATTTACTAGAGTCAAGAGATTGATAAGCTGTATAAACAGATTTTTGAGAAGCATATAAATCTGAGCGATTGCCAGCATACGAGTCTGTAATACCATAGTTAGCAACATTACCAAGGCCAACATCAGCTTTAGTTAAAGTAATATCAGAGCTTAATGATTTACCATTAATCTTACGAGTAATCTTCACGAAATCACTTGAATCAAAACCGTCTAAAGTATCTGCATCAGATACTTCAATATTATTTATTTTGTAATCTAGATCTTTCCAAGCATCATTGAGCGCCTTTTGATTAACATATAGCGAAGAACTAGAGCCAGTGTATGAACCTGTTACACCGTAGTTAGCAACAAGCCCAAGACCAACATCAGACTTGGTCAAATTAACATTACTAGTAAGGTCATGACCATTAATTGTTGTGCTTGAACGAGCGAAAGCGGAGCTATCTAAATTATCTAATAGGTTGGCATTAACAGCAGTAGCATTTGCATCTAGCTTAGCGTTATTTAGTGAATGATAAGCATTGTATAAGCCACGTTGCGTTATAAATAACGTAGGGCTGTTTCCACTATACGAATCTGTAGCACCGTAGTTAGGTACATTACTAAGACCAACATCGCCTTTGGTAAGGCTTTCGATTTTATTAAATAGAACATTATAAGCATCACCTACTGCTTTTTGAGAAGCGTAAAGAGTTTGTGAACTAGAAAGGTAGTCATGACTAATTCCATAATTAGCAACAAGGCCAAGACCAACATCAGACTTAGTAGGTAGATTATAAGGCGAAAAAACACGCTGACCGTTATCGAAGAAACCTGTTGATGAATTTACTTGAGCTGCATTAATAACATCAACACCATCAATACTATTACCACCAAGTAATAAATCAGTCTCCATAGTATTACGGTTAACGTCACCATCCCAAACACGACTTAAAGACGTTTGAATTATTGCTGCTTGCGAAGGTTTGCCAAACTGATATTCAACTACATCGCCATTATTTGTAGCACTGATAGAGCTAGAAATATATTTAGCTATATTCTCATCATTTACATCAACTCTTAAACGAATTGAATTTGCAAGAACTGTATAACTAATAGTTGAACCATAAACAGAATCAAAATTACCAAAGTAAAACCCATCAGTTACAAGTTCAACTGATGTAGGCCAGCGATTTCTTTCTACATAAAAATCGAGAGCTGCCGCTTTTATATCGACAAGCTTTGCAGAAAGCAGATCAGCACTTTTTAAGTTCGATTGAATTAAAGCACTACTTGCCTCATTAAGCTTTAACTGTGAATTTGCAAGCACACCAAAAGTAACTAACGAGAAAACTAAACATAGGGAATATTTAAGCTTCATAAATTTCACCTTAAATTGTTCATGAACAATTTATTAAGAACAAACTTGGTTATCATTTCTCTGCCTGTCCTGGTGCAAGAAAGCGCCTTGAGAGCTAGAGCTAAAATTTAAAGGGAGTTTAATCGTTACATCTAGCCCGCTCGCAGAGACATTGCCATTAGTAAAAATAAGTGAGTCAATTAAAAGCGGGTTGCTTGAAGCTAATTCGAGGTTCATTTCTATAAATGGCCTTGGAACGGATTTAATTTCAACCACCACATCATCAATACCGAATGAGTTCAAATCCAATATATTCCCGTAATTTAAAGGCTCTAAATCACCCTCTGAGATAACACCAAAAGTACAATGTGACGCATAATAAATTCTCGTTACATCAGCAATTGCATTGATACGTGAAGAAAGAACCTCTTTCTCTTTGACTTGGTAACGTGATTCATTAGAGAAAACTTGTAACAGACTAAAAGCAAACATCGAAGCAACGATAGCCATCAAAAAATATGAGAGGCCAAAGCCTCTCTGTTTGCGAGAATTGAACACTGTATTAGCTTGCTGTAACTGTGAGCGTGTCACCGCTACACGTTGCAGAAAAGTTCTTATTAATAGTTTCAGCGCCACGAGTACATAAATCAGTATTTAAGCCTGAAGCATTAATCACAAGTTGTGTAACAGTAGAGTCACCCAAGTCATACGCGCCACCATGAGGGTTTGCAGTGCTTCCATCACCCCACTTTTCAGGAACAAGACGGCGCTCAGAAAGAAATTCAATAGTTAAACTTTCAAAACGATCATCTTGTGTTCGAGCTGCGGCACGCGAGCCTTCGATAATAGTGCCAATTTCATCAACAAGAAGTTGTTCGTCACTTTTAGCGGCTGAAGCATCAGACTTAGACATAAAATATACAGACGTTACAAGAACAAGAGCCAATACAGCCATGAAATCAACTGACAGGAAACCTGCTTGTTTTTTTTGAGTACGAGAAAATAATTTCATCATTTCACCTTTAATAAATGAAGTTTGTAGATTCAAAGACGGCACCAATTGAAAGAATCATCAACACAGCACCAATCAAATATAAGAACAACGAATATTTCTTAGTCGCTCTCCTGAACTGCATGCTGACATCTTGTGTTGCTTGCGAACTTACAGCAATCAAGTTATTTGCAAAATCTTCATTTGAGCTATGACTAAAATAAGGACTAAGCCTCACTTCTTGGTTTTTTGAGATAATCCCTTTGAGAAAATAATCTCGCTTTGGTTTTCCCTCTAAAAAACCTAGCTCCATTTTATTTAAATAAAAACGACAAAACGGGGGTACAAATAATTTTAATAACTTCAAAATTTCTGTATCACGGATATTGGATTTCTTTAATAAACCATACAGCTTAATTAACCTTACAGACCACAAACTTTTATAAAGAGAACAAGGCCATAAATTATCCATTTTGGTTCTGATTAAATTCTTCGCTGGCGTAGACGGGACTAGACGAGGTAAAAAGAACTTAAGCGCTCCGTAAACTAAAACAAAAAAAGCCGCAAGATATAAACCATAAGTGGTAAAAAAGTTACCAAGACCAAGTGCGATATCCATCTCAATAGGCAGCTCACTTGTATCTTTAATTTTTGCTGCTCGCTCAATCATTTTTGGTACAACAGTAGCGCCAATAAAAGAGAGTGAACCTAAGCCACCGATAAAAATCATCGCGGGTGCTGCCAATGCGCTAAATGCATTTTTGATAAGATCTCGTTCTAAAAGAATAAGGTCACTTACCTCTGTAACAACATTTTTTTCCTGACTAAATCGCATTACTTCATAGGCAATGGCTATGTTTGGATGAAAGTATTTATTCAAAACACTACGCTGGCCTTCACCACTTTCAACGCTAAGCGTCAATCGATCACATAAAGTACAGTAAAATGATTTACTCCCATAGATATTTTGATAGCTCTCTTTTGTTAACTCGATAGCTTGCAAAATACTCAAATTATTATCAGTAAATGTATTTATTTGTTTGATAAATTCAATCTGAGCATCGACCTTAAACGAAGCGCCAACGTCCCACCTGAATTTAAATTCAGACCATGAAATATTCCTTAAAGAATCTACAGATAAACTAATCATTCGTTGGTAACTCCTTCAACCTTGAAAGACAAATAAAACCTGACTTAAAGAGCAAAACCCCTTGGTCATAAATCGTTTTATGACCCTTAGATAACCGGAATTTTTTCCAACCTAGATAGTCTTTATTGATAATAAAGCCCAAATCATCATCAGTGATTTTAAGTAATTCTAAAATTGGTTTACGCCCCTTCTCGCCCTTATTGCAATGGGCGCATCCTTCAGGGTTTTTAAAACGAATTTCTTTACTCGTAAAACATTTAAGCGCCCTAAGCTCTTGCTCATGCTTCAGTTGCTCTTCATGAGTAAGGTCTTTAAAAGATAAAGAACAATTAGGACATAACGTTTTAACTAAAACTTGAGAAGATAAAGCTTTTAATACTTCTGGCGATGAAAGCGTTGAACGCTCAACCCCTAAATCTTCCAATCGCTGAACAATACCGAATGGTGTTTTTGCATGTATAGATGTAACTACACCATGACCAGTTAAAGCTATACTAGTCGCAAAACGTGCAGTTTCTTTATCACGAACTTCCTGAAGAAACAAACAATCAGGCGCTTGGCGCATTATTGAAGAAAGTTGCTTCATCGCACCAATACTGTGATTTAAGGAATTTTGAGTAATATTTCTATATTCACGTGGTTTACTGATTTCAATTGGATCTTCAAATGTTTGCACATTTCGCATTCGCGGCAATGCTAGTAAACAAGCATAGTTAGTTGTTGATTTGCCTGAACCAGTTTGGCCGCAAATAAGTGACATACCACCTGATTTTGACAAATCAAATACTATAGATTTATAAGCTTCGACCTGTTCTGGTGGTAAACCTAACTCTGATAACTGCTTTGCCTTTCCTTGAGAACGCAAATTAATTAAGAGTTCGCCTGGGGCTTTAGTTACTGTTTTTGTAAAACGATATTCATACTTTTCTAAGATATTACCAGCTTCATCAGTTACAACATGACCAACATTCTTTTCTTGTGGTGAAGTAACTTCATCAAAAGAACCTATTTGCGTACCAGCACCTTTTTTACCGTCATAAACACTCGCCACTATTGCTCGACCAAATGAGTAATTTTTCAAAGCGTAGGTTTCATCACTTAGCTCACCATCAACTTTAAAAGTTGCGTAAGCTGTGTCATCTTCATTACTCAAGTGAATAAATGTATCTTGCGCACCAAGTTCATGCGCTCGATACATAAGAGCTTGGAACTGTTTACTAGCTTCAGTCTCTGTAATCTCCGTATGGCCTGTTTCTAAGCTAGTCACATTAGCTCTTATGTAGTTCTGTAATAACTCACCATCTAACACAAAGACTTTAGCTATTTTCAAACTGGTAATTCTCTTTAGGAAGTCATTTACAGTAGATAGGTTGTGATCGAAACTAAATGAGTCTATAGCGATTACACTTTGTTCAAAGAATAGAACAGTTAAATCCAACTCTTTTGCTAAATGACTAGCAATAGTTGGATCTTTATTAATAGTGTAACTTTCCAAAGAATCAGTGCTACTAATTCTGTGGAAAAAGCTATCATTAGAACCACCCGACACACTAAATAGATTGATTTTCATAATAACGCCCCTACATACAAATTCGTTTAAATTGTGTCGAAACGTCATTACCAACAAAGCTAATACAGCCTGAACCATATTCCACTTTAGACAATTGATATGACTCGAAATAATCACCTTCTTGGCGGTCTATAAATAATTGTCCGTCAATTGAGAAAGTCGCTTTTTGAGATTCAGAGATACTTTGTAAAATGATGTTAGGCCATTTAACATTGGTTGAAATTGGTAATTGCTCTGAACCTGATTCACCTTTCAAAAAGCTTCCAAAATTGAAACTATCCACTTTAGCGTTCTGTAAGGCTTCTTCTTTCTTTTGGAGTTGTAACGCTTTAAAAGAAGCTTCTTGTTCTTCTAAGTTCAAGTTAGCTAGTCTAGTTCGCTCTCTTTGTGCATTAACATTAAGTCGTTGCTGTAACCATTGTGCTTGAACTTCTTTATTTAAACTGTTTGTTAACATGCTTGCACAAGCAGCAACAGCGTTAAAATCACGACTAACAACAAAGCGAATATCATCTTCAGATGCGGTATTTTTTGGTTTTGAGCTTGTTACATTTACTTTTTTAGCTGGTTCTCGGTCAATACTTACAGCAACCTCCGTAGCAACTTGGCTTGATTGCATTAGTCTTTCAAGCTTACTGTTATCTACTTCGTTTTCATTAAAGTTAATGAAAGAACCTACGCCCACTGAAGCAATAGCAACAAAAGTGAACAGAGTGATAAATTTCTTTTTAGTTAGTTTATTTGCCATCGGTAACTCCAGCTATAACAAGTGTTAATGTAAAATCAAATGAGTTAGAAGCGTTCGATTTAATGAACTTAACTTCTTCAAGTGAGTAAGGCGAACCTCGAAGCGCTCCTGCAATTGAAACTATGTCGTCAAAATACAGGGCAGGAATTGTCATTGTGTTTTCTTTGAAAACTACATTACTTTCAGATGTTTCAACTTTTAAATCCCTTGATTTAATATCCACATCATCGAAAAAATAAGAAAAGTTACTAGATAACCATTTTTGATAACTACCCACGTGAAAACGAGCGTAGTTAACATAAACAGAGTTTCTCTTTATAATTCTAGAGAGAATGGCCTTGTTGTTTTGAATATCAACAGCGTAGCCATTTTCAGTAATGAAAGGTTGGATTGCTTTCATTTCACCATAGCTACTATCAAGCTCTAATATCTCTATTAACTCACCGCTTTTTTCATCGCGAGTAAGATATGCACCAATTACAGACCATCCACTAACCAAATTAACTTTGTTTATTTGACGATAAAGTGCGATCAACTGACTGTAAGATTCAACTGAGTTTTTTGTGTAAAACTGCTTTAGCGCTTTATAACGAGCTTCTTTTTTTACAATTTTTTTGGGGGTACTAACTGGCTTAGGCTGCTCCTTCTCATAAAAAGAAAAAAAGAGTATTGCGCCCAAAATCAAAATACCCACAAAGTATTTTAAATTCAGATATCGCGAGCCAAGCCTTAATGATTTCAAATTCACTAACATAGTTAGCTCTAAGTCAACTGGCTTAAACTGACTATTCTTAGGCAGTTCAAAAGCGCCAATACTAAAACAATCTTCATGTTCTTCTTTATCACAATTGCTAAGAACATGAATCTGCTTCTTATCACGCAAAATTGATTCAAATGCTCCTTTTAATGCCGCAACATTCAAGTCAGACAACACCCCGAAGTATTCGTATATAAACTCGCTGTTATGCTTTATAAGCAAATAGAAAGAACCATCTTCGCTACTATCAAGTTGTGGAGACTGAAATATAACGACACATGACTTTAATTCAGAACATGCTTTAATTGCAGAAGCCGTATAAACGGCACTTTCTGATTTAGAAGCTACAATGTAATCCCCAACAAGCAAACCAAAATTCAAAGAGTCTTTTCGTAAGCCAGAAATATCTTTGTTTAGGTTTTTCACTTTTAAAATTGAACCAGAATGCATTACCAGAACCTCTCAAAATTAGGTAAACACTCAGCGTTTAAACTAGAAATAAATTGCTTATAAACAGAGATATTTTTACTTAAAAACTCACTGAGAGCTGATTCAGATAATCGCGGAGAATACTCCACCGCGGGTAATGTGGAAGTATCGAGTAACTGAAGTTTTTTATCGTCAAAAAGCACTAACGAGACAAAAGGGATTGAGTCAATGACAAATTGAATACTGTCAGACTTTGTATAACTCCCTCCAATCAATACAGTCATATTTGAAATAGCCATGTGATCACTCCATCATAGCTTCAGCAACCATAACAACATGAACTTCTCTGTCACGGCTACTACGCCCCAAACCAGTTAAACCTGTGTGACTAAACAACGACTGACTTTCATCAATGCTAAAGCCGCCGATTATTTTTGGTTTATTAGGTTCTAAACGTATGGTTGTATTAATTTCGCGATCACTAATTTCTGGGCTTTCCACTTCTGAGCCAGGATCACCTTTTTGAACAATATCTTTCAGACTAGATAAAGAAGTCGATACAGATAGAACAACATCGCTTTCACCGATATTAGGCAGCATATAAAACACCCGACCTGAATTAACTACTTTCTGCTCAACGCCTGATTGAGTACCGACATTAGTAGTTTGATTAACTGGCCTATCTGTAATCAAGCTAACTTTGCTCGCATCAGTAAACTTACCAATGCGGTTATTCGATGTAACAGCCGTCATAAACGTTTTATCTAAAATAGACCCCTGCTTTGCAAGATTTTGTAAAACAAGGCTTGTTCCATTTACATGATTAACAGCAACACTTCCGCGCTCGCCTAGCCCACCAATAATTGCTGTGGACGATTTTGAAATTGTTTCAAGAGATAACTTATTAATTCCCGCTAACGTTTTATCAATAATGTCTGCATCAAAGTTCAATGCAGTGTCTTTGTTCTTTTCTATAGCAACTAAAGTTAAATTAATTCGTACTTGCCTCAATTCACGCTCAGTTTTTTCTGCTATAAACTTTTCAACTTCTAACATTTGGCTTGGTAGCGCTTTTACAAAAATAGAACTATCACTCTTTATAATTTTTGCTGATGCGCCTGATTCACACTGATTAATTGAATTTAGAAGTAATTTTGACTGCTCTGAATCATCACTCGTACTAGTAATAGTAGAATCTGATTGACTAGATTTTATTCGGTTCAGTTCTTCGTTTGATTTACAACTAAGAATACTCTCAACACCTTTTAAGTAGTCATTCAACGGGTCAAACTCGCCACTCAATACAGCGAACTCATCACCCGTTTCAGTTAGGGCTTCAGATTGTGCAAAATCATCACTATCAGTATCTAACTTACCCTCTTTGCGCTTCCCTATTGCAAATTCATAAAGGCCGACAGGAGTGCGGACAGGAAAAATCTTTGTCATGAACTTATGAACAACAAGGCCACTTTCTCGAACATCTAGCTTATATCCTGACGATGCTTGAATAGCATTTAGAAGGTCTTTGATTGTTGATGTATGGCTATTGATATTAATTAAAAGTGATTTATCAACACCTTCTCTATACTCAACATTAAGGCGCTTAGAACCCAACACCAAATTAAGTAACAAGCCAAGTTCAACTTTGTCACCCAGCCTTCGCCCAACAGAAGAATTAACCCAATCTGGCATTTTCAAATCTGCTTGCTCTAACTTAGGAACATAGTAAGTTTTGAAGTTATAAACGTTTGGAGTCAACTCTTGATAAGCTAACGCATGTTTTGCGTACAACTCATAATTAGCGTTCTTGTGTGCAACTTTCTCAGGTGCAGTAATAGACGCACAAGAAGCCAATAAAACGGGCAAAGTAAACATTGACACTTTATTTAATAAACTCATTAGCGCACCTTTAGATATTTAGACATTTCAGGATCATTACGATAAAAAAGAACAGCGATATCATTAGCAAAGCTGCCAAAAATAATAGGCTGCTTTTCAAAACGATACGGTTCAATTAGCTTTTGAATAACTTCACGCTTTGAGCGAGCAAGAACACATGTTTTTGATGCAACTTTATGATTTGCTGTTTTATCAATGAAGCCCTGGTTCTCAGGGTAAAAAGAGTTAATGAGAGTGTTTAAATTTTCATTTAAACGCCCTTTTTCAGTAACAAACCCATATAACTGATATTCATCACTGACTAAAGAGCGCTCACCATTACGATGTTCACACCAGTTCAAAAGAACATTAAGCTTTGAAGCTTTGTCATCAACTTTGATGCTTGGCTGTGAGATATGCGCCACATTACTAATAGTTTTGTTGTCTACCAACACTGCTTTTGCATTAACTGCATTACCCGTTTTCGTGCTAGACACAACATCTTGGGAAAAGCTTAGAGCGCTATACCCAAGCAACACAAAACAACAAAAATGCTTAAAACAATTCATCTAACTGCTCCTGTACTTGTTCAACATAAGTTGATTTCTTCTTATAGCTAACTGTTTGAGTGGCTATATCAATTTCAAAATCATAATTATCATTAAGGCCTGAATAGTTTGCAGCCCAAGAGTGAATAAGAGATTCGACTTCTTTTTTAGTCGCTTTCATCGGCTCTAAAGTCGTAACTTCAAGCTTTAGATTTTTTGGAAAATAAGGGGCGTGTTCTGGCGATAAAAACGCGCCAAAATCAAGAAGTGTCCAACCGAAGTTTTGTAACAATGCAGCTAATTGGGACTGAAGCGTAAAATACTCGGTTAGCGTAACCGACTTACTATAAAGTTCAGATTCAAACCTACGCATTTCTGATTCAGAGAACCAACGCCCATACTGATCAATTGAACCACTTTTTAAGTTAGCTAATAGAACGGGAACATTTGAATCCGATGCATCAAATATTTCTACAGCACGAATTTCAGTAGGTAAATTAGTGATCCGATAGGCAACATAAATGTCTTTTGTATGTTCAAATGGTTCTATTACACTTTTAAGATCAGCGCTTGCTTTATGTGCAGACTCTTTATCAGAGACAGCTACCAACAAAAGCCTATGCGATGCTTCAAATTCCTTAACTAACGTAGGAGCGTTATTAAAAGCACTATCATCAAATGTAACAACAAAGTCAGGATTTGGCCTATCAAACTCACTTACTGATGTACACGCAGTAAGTAGGCCAGCGAACGTTAAGCTTATCGTTCTTAACATTTATAAACACCTCGATTCTTAAGATGCTTATAATTTTATCAATTTAGGAAGGGGTAATTTTTCAGTTAAAAAAAATAGTTTGAAAGGAGTAATTGTTCATGAACAATTAGAAAACGTTCAACTATGGTCACATCTTGCAAGCAAGATCACAGAATAAAATGTGGATAACACTCCGTGTTAACACACAATTTATTTCCGCTTGTAACCATAGTCACTTAACAAATAATAATATTTCTTTTTTTATTAGGCTACTAAACCACGAGCTTTATCAATA
>Ga0209434_1000056_pt1 | contig 68803 bp, 56 predicted proteins | sample ETNvirnome_2_300_FD_184068 | JGI IMG/M metagenome (GOLD analysis project Ga0209434, IMG submission 184068) | Marine viral communities from the Pacific Ocean - ETNP_2_300 (SPAdes) (version 2) | ecosystem: Environmental > Aquatic > Marine > Oceanic | place: Pacific Ocean | collected 2013-06-22 | reverse complement strand
GCGGCATCCACATATATATCACATGGCATATTCGTGGAAACGTCGCCACTATCTGCACCCATTTTAGGATTAAGAAAGGTTAATTTTTGAGGATCTCCGGAAGCGTCCAGAGTTTTTGTCCAAATTTTGCCGATAAAATCTCTAAAAATGTCCTGGGCTCCTCCTTGGCCCAGGACATAATGACCAGTTGACCTTTCCAAAGCAGTCCCATTTTGAGAATACACGTCATCAACAATTATTAATTTACCCTGCCCAACGGGGCCTAGTTCGGAAGTACCAATATTCACACCGGTCCAGCCGGCACCTAAAGTTGGCATGCCAACCTGCACGTCTCCCGAGCCGTTCCCCCCGTTGCCATCATTTCCCATTCCTAGTGCCATATCGTTAAACCATTCCTTTCCAACAAATCATTAATTCAATATAACTGCCATCGCCTAAGTCACCCCGGGGCCAACGGGTGCGGCGGTGGCGGCTGTCCCTGTCGTTGCGCCGGTGGTTATAGCAGCAGCTGCTACGCCGCCTGCGCCGGCGCCCGGCGCACTAATAGCTCCAAATTTAGATTTAGCTACAACATCAGTTATTCCCACCCCAGTACTCATAAAATCATTCATGCTAGTTGTATTCCCACCCCAGTACTCATAAAATCATTCATGCTAGTTGTGGCGCCGGTGATCCCCTGCCATCCACTCGATAATAAATTAATGGGCACGATTGGCGGCGGGTTTTGAACCGCTTGAGGAACCACAATTGTGGCTGGAGCGTTCGAAGGATTCAAAACAAAATATTCGTGAAAAACTGGTAATTCCAAACAACTAGGCAATTTTACCCCAAATGCTTCGTTTTTGTATGTTGCCAACCGACATAGCAACTTTTGATTAAAATTTTGTTCAAACATATTTTTGTCCAAGGGCACCCACTTTCCTTTGTTTATAAGAAGTTGTCCTACATCATTCTTCTCAAACCCGACAAAAACTTCTACCTTTTTTATATTTTGATAATTTAAAGCAAACGATCCTTTATAATTAGCATTGGAGGTTAAATTTTGAGTAGCATCATTCCAATCATAACGATTGTGCCCTCGGTTGAAAAGCAGTAATGACTTAATCGCGTTCGGGAGAGTCATAAATATTGGAATCAAACTCTTCATTCCCTGGACCGGATCAATTTGTGGCATTAAAGCTGGGATTATTGTACCAACTTCTCCGTTCAAATTAAAAAAGTTAATATTAAAATCTTTTTGTGTCAGGTCCCCTGCGCCGCCCGAGCAGCCACGAGAAAAATAATATGCTAAAGCTAAAAACAAATAATTTTGCGAAGTGGTCCCCACTTCTGCTTCAAGGACATTAAATTGCTCATCTGCCGGAGTGAGGTTACTTTCATAAGAATCTACTGTGTCATAAGCGGGGTCCAGATATCCATCGGTGATGATCGTCGTGACGGGAGGTTCTAGTTTTTGTACAACAGCGGTACAATTTTGATGTGCCAATATTTCATTTAAATTAAATTTAATTTTAGCGCTTGTTTTTTTGTTTACTCTCCCAGTCTCCTGATTGGTGGTTGTGTTGGTGGGAGGCAGACGGCCACCCAAATTATAGTTCATTATCTTTGTAGCAATATAAGAGAGCGTTTTGGTATCATTAAGAAACACTCCTCCATCCAACATAGACCACGAAGATTTGTCTATATTAAGATCTGCAGCTGTATCTAAATTCGGTGTAGGGGGCATAGCCAACGATCCTGCGGCGGCGATGGCAAGCCCAAAGGCATCGCCCCCCAGTGGAATGAAGGGGATTTGACGGGTGTCTGCCGCTGTTGATGGCCCCAGATTTATGTGAGAGGGGGTAAAGAACGTATAGCCTGTAGTATCCGGTGTGTCTCCCGGTGTAATTTGGTCGTCACCATTCTGTAACTCCATAACAAAATCATCATTATTAAAAATAGTTGTGTCAAAATATTTTAAGATTTCAGCGGCAACGCGATTTTTATATTGAACCCCTCCCAGCGTCCAAAGGCCACTTGCTTGGTTTGCCTCGCTAAAAGGGGCGCCTTCCTGGCCTAGAGAAAGATAATCGTAACCAACATTTTTAGGTATATCGCTATCAAATGAATTTGGAAACCAGTAGTCTATTTTTATTCTTCTTTTGTTAGACGTTGTGGTTTTATACGCTGCCTGCTTTGGTGTTTTCACAGCATCAAAATTCTGGTCGTCGGTATGGGGAGTGTCATCAAACTGTTTTAAAGAAGTACCGGCCATCTTAGCCAGCTTAGAACATGTGTCTAGCACTAATTTTCTTAAAGTGTTGATCCCTCGTGGGGTGCCGTTAGCTGGACTGCTAATCGCAGCTAAAGCATCGCCAGCCGAAAGTACCGTGCTCGCTCCGCCTGCGCCGGCGACTGCGCCAGACGGTCGGAAACGATTTATAACATCCAGCAAATTAGTTATAACTTCCACATTGAAATTTGTTCCAGCCCACTTCGCGGTGAATGCTGGTCGGAAACGGTTGTGTTTATGATCGTAAGCTTCAGGAGTAATAGCATCTTCATAATAGATACATAACATACTGTAATAGCTGTATAAAAGTCCTATACGATCTAAAACATAATTGACAGTATTATCTATAACTTCTAACTCTACCCCATATTGATAAAATCCATCTGTTATTGATGGCATTTCACGGTCGATAGCACTAAAAAATCTAACCCCATGTGATAAATTGGTAAACCCGGTGTCAGGGAATGCTATTTCATTTTCTCGCAAATTGCTAGTACTAGTAAAAGAAATACCCTGTGTTTCATCCTTGCCCTCGGCAATTGTGTTCACTATTTCCTCGGTACTTATATGAGATTCCCCTATATAGCCCGTTTTGAAGGGTTCTATTAAAATATTAAAGCCTCCCAACCTACTAGCTCCGGGTATGTTGTTGACTCTTCTTCTCTTTATTTTTAAATTAATGAGTCTTACATTACTCTTCAAATTACCAAAAGCGGACGGGTCAAAAGGTTGCCACATTTTGCCAAATAATGTATTTTCAAGTAGTAGTGTATAATAATCCACGCCAAACATAAATCTACAATTTCCGCTCCGATCTCTAGACGTATAAAGGGGTGTAAAATAGGCCGGTTGTTTGACAATATCCATTTTGTCGTTAGTCAGGTGCTTAGTACTCAAACCTTTATTGAAAACCTGAGTTTCTAAAAAAGAGAGATCAAAGTTTAATTTTTCCAGTCTTTCCACAACGCGGAAATCTTGTATCTTAGTGTTGGCAACCACTTTCCTCACAACTGTAAAAGAATCCGGCGTCTCTGTGAAGCCAGTCTTCCAATGTTGCATTCCTTCATCTTGTTCGGTACCATCACCCGATGTAACATTATGTACTGGGCCTGCCCAAATAAGATTATCTACCGGGTTAACATATAAAAACGATTTAGTATTGACTTTAAAATTGTCAATTATTTGCTCGTATATTAATTTGCCGTGAGGAGTAGTCGCTATATTAAAATCTATATTAAAATCGTTCGTCATCTGTTCCAAATCTAAATAACTTAACACACAGAACGATAAATGTTTTGGGTTATTAACATCGTGAATATATTCATATGAAAATTTATAATTTTTTAAAGTATCTCCGTTAACATCAGTTTCGAAATAAGGAGTGTTACTCGCCTCATAAACCGCCATGTTTGAATTCATTACTTCGCCCAAGGATTTCATAGAGGTGCCAACCATCTGATTTAATAAAAACTCTTGAATATTTGCCTTCCATGTCGCCAGGATATTATCACCTAAAGACCCATCCATTTTTACCTGCAACTCAAACGGTGCCTTAAATGACAGTGCGCTGGCCCCTAAGTCCATTAAAGTTTTCTTCTCCGAATCCGTTAATATATTAAGCTTTACCAAACTATTAATTGAAAGGGCTATCGCGTTCCAGTCGCCTGCTGTTGACCTTGTGGCCCTCAATACATTCGACCCTACAGCCAGTATTTTGGTTGCCAGCGAATTAGTAGAAAATGCCATTCCTATCTTCACGTACTCGTGCATATCTGGTTTATTAGACCAAAATTCTGCCAGCCCTCCCATACCTTCCTTCAAAACCATATCTATTTTTACTTTTAATTTAGAATCGGGGTAAGCTACAGACGCGGGATTAGTGTATAAATCCTCGGCTGCTGCCGCACTCTGTATCTTTAAGTTGGATGTTTTTCCTTGTATATCCATAGGATCGGTTATCTCTTTAAGCTGTTCAGTATATGCCGTATGGATACTCACAACACTAGTATTTTTATCATTTAAGTTAGTCTTGCCTGTGCTTTCCAGAGTAATATTATTTACATACACATTTGGAGTTAGAGTTCCTATCGCACTTTGATTACTAACAAATGAAAAAGCCATTAATCACATCCCTCCACGTCTTCTTCTTTTACAGTGCCCTCATATGACTCCTGTAATGCAGTCGTCCCAAGCCTCTGGCTTCTTCTTATAACATCCAAATCTGGGCATATAATTTGAGCATCGTACAAGTCTGTCTCTTTTTCCTCGGCAAATGCCAGAACAGGACATAAAATCTCTTCCGGAATTTGCCGGTCAGTATTAAGCTCTAAAAAATAATGAACCATACTGCTATTTAAATCTGCCACTTGCTGCCATGTCCAATCATCAGAGGCTTGATCTGTGTAGGTCCCAAACTCGTCTCTTGTTTTGAAATACAGGGGTGCCCATGAGCCATAAACATTCCCTGCTATATCTGTAGAACTAGTCAACTCAAAAACTTCTATATCAAAATTATCATTCGTATAAGGAGCGTTAATTTCTTCTACCTTCAATAGCAAGCTCTCGCCGCGTACTGAAATATATGAGTCATCTTCAAATTCATCATAAACTTCAGATGTATCACCCACATGTTGATAATCTTGTTGGAATAACTCTTCCATTAAATCGTTTAGGTCGCTGTTCACATTCATATTAGCCGCTGTTGTTTGAATTCCATCGCCGCAACCGGCTCCTGCCGAGGACCCAAGCAGCGCAGAATCTATATCGGGAGAAGAGATTAAAGTCTTGTATTCCAATGTCGCCTCCAGTTGTGGTATTTTCATCCCTAATGCGGTAGCAGAACTGGTCAACTGAATGGCAGTTCCGTCTAGCTCGCCACTATATAACGTAATACTCCATGCGGGGAATTTGTCACTAGTCAGCGCAGAAGTGCCCAAAGGCGCATAAGACGAAAAATTAATATCACTTACAGGTTCGAATATTTTTAAACCTGGATCTTTTTTTCCAACAAAAACAGTCTGCCCGTCGCTAACAATTTCGCCAGTTCGAATTAGGCGGTTGTTGCGCGCCACTTGGGTTTCTATGCCGGTGTACACGTGCTGGGTTCGGTTTCTCGGCACTTCTTTTATCCTTGGCTCGATAGAATTTTGTTTGCTACCACTCTCCCACGTCACCCCTCCGTATTCCGCATCGTATATAATATCGTCGTCAAAAAAGGCATAATAAACCGGATTGAGGTCTCCTTGCGAAAGACGATATTTGCCAAATTGAGTAAGTTCGATGTCCAACACATCTTCTTTTTTATTGAAAAATGCCATCTAAATATCCCCCTTCTTTGTAGTTGAGCCATAGTTGCCCATATTTTTTCCACTCGTTTTAAGACCTTTGGATGTTTGCCCCAAGCCTCCCCCTTGCTTGAGAGCCTGAGACATTTGGGATCCCGCACCCATCATGGGCGACGGCTGGCCGGCTACAATATTGCCAATTTTTGTTATATCCAAGCCCGGAGGAATTTGGCCTGCCGGATACCCCGGGGCGCCTTGTCCACTATCATCGACCAAAATCGCGCCGGCTGGAATAGCCATCTTTGGCCCGCCCTGCGCTGGCAGTTTTACCGCGCCAAATGGCACAGGTTCGAACTTGTCTGTAATATCTGGTGGCGTGAATGGGACATTCCCTCCGATCTGGACAGCCGTATCTATTTTGGCTAATTCCACAAGGCTGAAGAAATCATAAGGCCAGTTATAAGAATATTTAGGAACTGTGACGCTGCTATTAGATTCTCCAATATCGAAATCAAATCTAAATTTATCGTCATCAGAGGTTGATACTGTCACATTATAATAGCTTTTCTCTGCTTTTTGTTTCACTTTAAAAACGAGCCATCGCAAATCTTTTGCAATGGGCCCAGCGCCCAACAACTCATTATTCGTAAGAAAATGGCTAATTGTGGCGGTTGCTTTTTCTGCCTGCAAAGAGATTTGCGGCATAACTCCCTGCCAAATATCATTAAGATCTTGCTTGTCTAGCGTGTGTCCAAACTCGAATATATACATACAAAACGGAGTGACATTTTTGTTTGCAATAAAATCTAATTTAGGTGGAAAAATATATTTCTGCATGGTCTCTACCATATTAACAATCGACGGACCAGGAGTATATATCTCAGAATCTAAAGGCTCATCATTACCTAAAAGAGCTTCGACCACTCTTCGAGATAATACTTTTTTCATAACAGGATCGTCGGCTGATAATATCGGGAAGAAAGCCTTTTGATTTGCTACGTTCTTGAATGGGATTGCAACAACCGCTTCAAAAATTTCCCTGGTGTCACTCACTTCCCCAATTCGTTGTTTCATTCCCGATCTAAATCCCAACTGTTGTAGCAGAGAGGCACTAAGAGGAATATCGTAAGGTTTTCCACCTATAGTTTTATGAGTGGGGGCTGCAGACGCTGCATAAGTGTAGGTCGGAAAAGACTCTTTTACTTCAAAAAATATACCCTGGCCGTCTCGGGGTGTGGTACCATAGCCGCGCCACATTCCCCGGGTATTTATATCATAGCCGCCCCCCGCAGGAGGAAAAACACCGGTCACCGTTGTATCAGTCCCAGAAAAATTCAAAACAGGACATTCAAATTTAGGTGAAATATTCCAATATTTCTCAACATTTGTATTTGTCGCTAGAGGTGCCCCGGTTTGAGGATTAAAATCTACTTTCGGTACGTGTACAATATCAAACATATTAAAAGAAGATGCATTATTCATCTGGGTTCTAGCCGCTAAAGCACTATCTCTGAAAGTATCTGCCTCGACGCCGCGTGGGACAACGCCGTCTCTTGTTGATCCCACAATCGAATCCAATAAAATTCCGGAAGAATCATAATTAAATTCATTGTAATGCACGGTGCCTTGATCTCTAAGATACCCTGTAATATCATCTAAGTTAAAATCGTGGGTTTCCTGAAAGGGATCCAACCACCTGGCTTCGTGGGGTTTAAAGGCAAAAGTTGAAACCGATTTTCCATAAAAATATGGTGGAGTGTAGGGGGCAAATCCCGGGTCATACCGATATTTGCCCAAAAGATTATCCAAGTAAGCGGCATTGTCTTCCGATCCCGGAGGGCTGCCGGTTACTTGGCAAAGAGGCCCATAATGCATGCCCCGCGCTTGTCTGCTCAGAGAGCCAAGAGGTGCCGTCGTTTGGAGGTGTTGTGGTCCTTCATACATAATCATATCATCTGTTTTATAACATACCAAGTCCATATAATATGTAACACCTGAAATAAAAGGTTTTATTTTCTGCTCCGGTCCAGAAATAATATTTTTAAATTTACTTCCTTTTAAGAAAAATCGGGCCGATTCCCCTAAGAAATTCTGCATTGCCATAGTGTAATTTAATTTTTGGTTCCCTCTCCACACTCCGTAGGCACCAGTGATATGGTGGGGTCCAGTAATACCACTAGGGAGGACAGCCGCTTCACCCCACCAGTTCGAAGTGTCCGCGTAATAAAGTGCGGCGTCTTTTATGGAGGTAGAACCTGTAAAAGAAAAGGTGGGTAAATACGCACCGGGATCTACCAACGATTCAAATGGAAACCGGAAGGAAGACGAAATGCTGCCACTTTCTAAAAACACACTGCCCGTGTCTGCCATAGCTGGGCCGACAGTGCCTGTAAAGGCCATCCAATCCACGGCCAATCCAGATTTAATGGTATTGTATAAAATACCCGGATTAAAGAACGGCTGCATAATCGAAGCTAGTCGCTCAGTGGTGGGATCAGAAGAATAGTTATTGCTCCCTATTAAATAAGGGGCGAACGATTGAGAAAACAAGCTACCCAACTGCACAGTTCTAAGCATTGGATAAAAACCGTCATAAGGTAGTAATTTTTTAATACCATGACATTTAATAGTCATTTGCGTGGTGGGAATACCCACCTTCTCATGCCTCTCTTGAACCACTTCAAAATGCTTTAAGAAGTCGCTATGACAATATTCATTAAAGAAATCATTGTCAAACGATGCGCTAGGAGAGGCAGCACTTTGGGATAACGCACCTCCCTCCAAGGATAGAAACTTATTGTTTTTAGCTTGAAAATTTTCAAGGTTCAAATAATAATCAATATGATCAGATATTTTAAATTCTGGTAAAACAGTATATTCTTTCCCAAAACACCGAATATCTTGTGCGTAATCCTCATAAGAATTAAACCATGGATTTTTTCCCGACAATTTTGCTGTCTCCCAATCAGGAATAAGCGGAGAATAAATAGAGTCTCCCGACTGTCGGGGGAAGCTAGCGGGGGTGTTACTAGGCAACTTAAACAAAATATCATTCCAATATTCATAATTAAATGATGCTGTGGGGACGGCTCCGACTGCCCCACTCTCAACCAACACTAAGCTTACTGTCGTGTTGTTAAGCGATAATTGTCCATGATTGGAACCACTAAGTCTTGAACAAGCATTATCATCAGCTAAATATCTGGACCCCACATCCAAAGGCCATATACTTAAATCACTAGCACGGGGATATTCCAAACCCCCCAAATAGGGAGGGAACAAGTCATTAGTTGAGCGGATAACATAATCTAGAGCATTGTGCGCAACATCGCCAGTTCTCTGTCGGTCTGCCAAATTATCTTTCCAAAAAGTTCGCTGCTGTCCTAATGGCTTTATATACGAAGAACCCTGAATAACCTCTGGCGTCTCGGTGTATTTTGTTCTACCTCTCGTCTTAGCCAGATATGTATTTTGGGCCTTGGGGTAAACACCTTCTTTATAAACTAAATTTCTGAAGGCTTTGATTGGGTTTGATGTCGCTGGCAAAGTTGTATCCAAATACATATTTGTAAGTTGGTCATATACTTGCTCTGGTGCCCCTTGCACGCCAAGGCCAAATTGAATTCTACTGTCCAAGTGTGGATTAGCGAACCTTGCCAAATTATTGGTGTATGTATGGTCTATAACCAGTTCAGAAAGAGCATTATCATCAACAGTATCTAGCCTATGCCTCATTGGAAAATATTTGGAAGTGATCAAGGGTTCCGTATAACATTCAAGCGAAATAGCTTTCGGATTAGTTATTTTATGGCTTGCGTTCTCAAGCCCTTTATAAGAAAGATCAAAACCTGCTCTTACCAGAGGGGACATCCCCCCCATCTTGGGGAAAACCGTAAGCCCCCATGGTTGTGGCGCGTCCCTAACAGAAATAGAAAAGGTGTTATTTTTTTTATGATGTCTAGGTACCGCAGTCTGGCCGGCTCTAATTTGCTTCCATGAGGGCCACCCGTAAGGGCCATTACGATGATGAAGCAAGCCGTTTAGAACCAAGGCCAGACCGCCTAAAAGGGGTGGAGCGGGGACAGTATTAGAGTTAATAAGGCCGCCTTGGTAAGGGAAACTGTTATAAACAACACCAGCACTCCGTCCAGCAAAGAGCCCCAAAGGGTAACCCAAATAGTTATCACTTGAAGTGATTGGTTCATAGATGTTCGAATTTAATCCAATAAAGTCGTTAACCAAAAAGTCCGAAACAGAAACACCCTTTTGCACAGCATAGGTTATATCGGGACCTCCACTATCATAACTTCCAATGTCGCTCGCACTACAGAAATTAACAGCCGACTGAAACCCGCCGGCAGAACTTGAGACCATTCCATCCGCAGGGAAGTAGCCAAAACCAAAGGCATTCGATGGATTTGTGGACATTACAGAGGCTGTAATCCACGAATAATTAAAGTCACTTCTTGGAATTGGGTGTTGAACCCACCAATTATCGAATTGAGAGCCGGTAGAATAGCCAGCAGAAGAAGATTCCATCATTCGAAGTCGATTTCTGTTGGTCTTTTGATAAGCACCAGTTGTTTGTAGTTCGTAATCATAACCACCCCAACCACAATGTCTAGTAAGCAGCGATTGGAGGCCGAGAGAGCCCGTGGACCAAATGCTTGCACTCACCCCCACACGGGGGCTGGCAAGCTTTTTAAATCTAGGTCCTCGAACTGTCCAATTTCTAAAGGGCAGAGCATTATAAGGAGAATATTCTTCAGCAAAGGGATCCATATATCCGCGAGAAAGAACTTCGAAACTGCCCGGAGCGGAAAAGCGTTCAACAAAAATAGTATCATAGTTAGTGCGATCTGGAAGTGTGAAGTTATAATTCCCCGATACATAAGGTTGTCCTTCCATAAAAAATGGAGTTTCGGGGGAGGCTGCCAGAGTAGTCTGATTTATATCTTGTACCAGAGTGACAGTTGCGCTCGCTACAGACACAGTAAGCGCCTTTAAACTAGGCAAAGTCATCGTAAGAAGAACCCGGGCAATGGCAGTATTTAAATGATCGGCTACAGCTGTAGTTGGAGTGCCAGATGAATCCCCTCTTTGAAAAGCATAATTAAAGCCGGAAATATTATCGCCATCTCCATGTGCCCCGTCATCAACGGCGATGAACACTATATAATCAGAACCACCTATAAATCCTATACCAAGCTGGGCTCCGACAGCGGCTGCGGCGGTAAAAGTAAAGCTTAATTTAAATTGCGAGCCATCCCATGGAAAATGAGCAAGAGACACCGGTGTGCTGGCATTAGTGGCGGCTCTAAATAAGGAGTCGGTAATGACTTCATTCGTACCGCCATATGGGCGCGCTGCGCCTGAAATAACCTCGCCAAAGCCGACGCCTTCAACCTCTACAAAATACTTATTATTTATCCTCCGACCCGAAGTTTGAACCACTTCATAATTCTTCTCATAATTGCCAATAACTGTTGAGCCAGTTGTTTGGCGAATATTTTTAATGTTTAAAGGCCGCTTGGCCATGGGTTCGCGAGTATGCGTTGCTCTAGGTCGATAAAGATTGTTATAGTCGGGACCGTGCATACTCTCTAGCCGGTAATCTATAACAAACCCTTCGGGTCGTGTCGAGGCGTCGGTCAAAGAAGAGGTATTTAGCCCAACATGCCTATATTGGTTTCCTCCCACATATTTTTCAGTAAATGGCGTCTGCATTGGGATTTCATTACTTACCCCGTAAGTATCACTATGCAAATTAACAAAAGCGACTTCCGTGGACATGTCTTCTATAGCCGAAGCGCTAGCAGGAGGATTGGCGAGATATAGGTTGAAAGGAGAGATGAGATTTCCCTTATAAGCGTCTGCCTTGGTGGAGTCTCCTCTCGTGGGCCACATCTCAAATTTTAATTTTTGTTTAAATTTGAGCCCATTATTATCATTACAATCTTCTTCCGGGTCGGTAATCACACTTTCTTTGTTAAAATTGATAATATTATTGGCTCCAAATTCATTAAACTTGGATCGATAATATTCCCGATTCTTTGCTTTGGCATAATTTACTCCACCATGAACCTGCCTTCCAATAGAGACTCCTTCTTTATAAGGGCGTGAAAGTTTGCGCAGAACATAAGTGGATCCTTGCACCCTCTTTAAATAAGAACCGCTGTTTTCAGTTGTGGCAACATGAAGTATTTTATTCCTGTCGATATTAACACTTGCGACACTCTGGCTCAGAATAGGACCATCACGTTCAGCCCTTTGGTTCCACCACAAGCAATTGGTTTCTTGGGCTCCATCGGTAGAAATTATAAAAGTAAAAAGACCAACATTAGACGAAGGGGGGGGCCAAATCGCGCCGGCGGGCCACCAATACTTAGGGCCTCTTCCGGATGGGGTCCAAACTATAGGCTCCCCACTTGCCAGCGGATTATCTACAGTTATGGTAATCTTACTAGAGGTGCTTCCTGGTTTAGCGCTAATACCTATTATTCCCTGCGTAGAGTTGGCGGCCACGCTAGATCCGTAAGTAACCCTCGTTGTATCTGTTGTGCCGTTAATCGCATCTATGATATTGACCGCACTTTCCGCTGCACTAGTGCCTCTATAAATTCGTATAGCGTTAGCGCCCGGTGCGCCAGGAGAAGCGTTGTACGCTACGAGGTCCAAAGTTACCCCGCCGCCGCCTATCGAAGTGGGCAGATTGATTTGCAGGTTAACAAGACCCGTGGTGGCGGTGTGGTCTCCTTTCAATATATCTACAGCAGTAGATCGCTGTAATTGGGCTTGGGGAGAGTGCCCATATTTCCAGTTATAAGTTAATTCATTAATTCCCAGAAGAGAACTCTCGGGATCTTCCTGTTTCATCTCCAACGTTGGAAATTTACTACGATAAGTGTTGCGCTCCAATACATGGCTTTCAACAAGTGTTCTCATGTCCTTCGCGTAGTTCGCAGAAGCCGGAAAAAGTTGTTCTAAGAACATTGTTATAGACGAGTCAATCCACTTATAAAAATCAACGAACTTATCTAGATCCGGGGAATTCTCAATATTTTCATAGAAAAGACTTTTTAACTTCTCCATATCTTTATACTGACCCCGATAGCGGTTAACCGGATCACCAATAAGCGTATTAAAATTTTGTATTGTAGCAAACATTTTCAGCATTTCTTGTGAAATTGTCTGATACATGCTTTTTTCAACAGCAATATAGTGTTCTATAGGAAGACTTTCTTTGGTGAAAACAACATCATCGCGCTCCAACACGTTAACCATATCAGAACTGTTAAGCACTTCGGGAGGGATTTGTTGAGCCGAATAAATATATTCACGCTGTGCGGCGTTAGTATCGTTCGCTGGAAATAAATCGCCGCGTCCCGCAAATTGTTGTCTTAGAACGGTTCTAAGACGTCCATATCTATCATCTGTAATACCAGGAGCATAATTAGCCTCTAAAGAGCCCGAAGATATATCTTGGAACGGGAACCGACCTCCTGGATTTGAAGCGGTCACTTGGGAAAAGTCCCATTCCAACATTAGTAGATCAGACCGTGGAATATAATAAGGCGACGAATTAGTTTGAAATACAAAAGCATTTCTATAAGGATGCAAAACCCCATGATTTTCAGCGTCTCTAGCATGTGCTTTAATCTCGTCATTTGTTAAATAATCTAGCCACACTCTAGTGGAAGAAATTTTAACATCTGATTGAGCCAAAAGCGTTCCAGTGAAGTTTGTTCTTTCAGCGCCCAAATATATACGTTTGTCCCTACTAACGAAAAGAGAAGCAACATGATTATTGACGCTCGCACTAACATTAAATTCATTAGAAATGATGTCTAAATCAGCCTGGACCCCGTAAAAGGACACTTCATGTGTGTCGGTGGTCTCCGTTGTGCCCGTTACGGCGTTGACCCATGGGTATTTGCTAGGCTTGATACGAACTGCAAAATTCCATTTTTCATTGTCATAAACACTATCGAATAAACTACTTGTTAAACTAATGCCTAATGCCGAACTTGTAAGCCAGAAATAAGTGTCCCCATCATATTCTCGATTACTTTCAAGCACATCTTTGATTGCATAGACTTGGAAGTCGGTTGTCTGGGGGGAGGCCCACGTTGTCTCCCACATATCAGCCGAAGGATCAGCAGTATAAGCCCCAAACAAAGAAGCGGTAAGGCTATTATAAGGCTCATAATCACTCCCACCGGGATATTTTTTGGGGAAAAGTACTTCCGTTTCAAATGTTAGAGCATAGCCCCCTCCGGATAGGGCGGTATTGCGAGGGATATAAGATCGATTTGTATTAGCGCTATAAGGACCCACGCTCGACGTCATCTGGTAGACGGTGGAAGAAAAGCGCTGTAAGTGATTAAAATCTATATAAGTTTTTTTAGCCGCCACAGAACGGAAATTGTTCTTTATCTTGTGGGTGATGTTGTCCCCATACAAACTTAATTTTACAAGGTCTTGATCAACGCCATAACATCGCACCAAGTTTCTAAAAGCTTTTTCGGTACCTTTTGATTTATAAATATAGTTGAGATTGTTGTAAATATTCTGATATATTTGATTTTTAACATCAAATATTTTTTCCTGGTATATTCTATAATCATCTCGCGAAGATAAGGCTTCTAGGGCCGTGGCGTCGGTAAATATATCTGGAACGCAGACGCCCACTGAACTTAATAGATTTTTACTAAAAGGTAGTGGTTTGCCCGAATAACTCGCTGAGAAAGCAGGATCGTTACTGGCGATTGTATTGTACCGGGAACCCCCATCGGCATAGGGTGTCGCTGTAAGTTCGCAATATTTAGTATATTCAATATCTTTAAGGTGATTTAGGTTATCCATTAAAACTTGAAGATTATCAAAATATTGAGCGACTATCTGGACTAAATTTTGTAAATTACCGCCTCCTACCTCCAGGTCGTCGTCCACTATCCAATCAGGAAAGCTATTTATTATAGAAGCGTTATTAGTGATGTCATACTGATACCCCACGCCCTTTTTGTCCGACAAGAGATTGGCAACTTCTGGCTGGAAAGAATACAAAATAGGATCTTTGAACTCAGAATCGGCGGCCTTGGCCAATACCATTGCGGATTCAGTTGACCTCATGGCAGATGTATAATTATGGATTGTTCCGTCAGAAATTCTGCCAGAATAATCTATTGCTACTGCATCAAAATCATTATCGCCTGTAATGCCTTCATTAAACTTATAATAGACACCCAACGTAGTATTTGCGTCATCGCTGTTGGTACCGCCATAGACTTGTGTGAACCAATTGCGCCCAATTTCTTGAGAGTTCCTTCTTACTTTCCAGAATCTAAACTCATCCATCGAACCGGTTGTTGAGCTATAACCGTTGAAATCAGTGACACCCGCAGCAATAGCAGCTGTTTTTACAGCGTCTGTGGGATAATTACGGTAGGCCCCGACATTTGCGTTTAAGGCCCCGGTAACTTGGCCGACACTCGTTCCAGTAGCATATGTTTCAATTAACTTCCCATCCACATATGTTTTGATTTCTAACTCGTCGTCGCCTCCAGAAAGCCCACTGTTCTTCACACTAAACGCGGCATGCCACCAAGTGTCTATTACAGAGCTTCCCAGTATCGACCACAGACGGTCGCGGAAAAGAGGTACTCGTGAAACCCCATCAGTACCAGACATATAGGTTAAATGAAAATTGGCATTATCTACAAGATTGCCAGCAGTATTAAACCGGCTCTCAATAAAAAATCGGCCGTAGCTAGCGCTTCCAATAGCAGTCTCGTCAGCCCCGGTGCCATTCCACAAATCAAACCAAACAAATGAATCCGAATTGTCGGCATCTGGACTGGCCAGTTTAACCCAAAATTCAACCGTGTTGCCCCTCCCTCCGTCCATAGCAAGGTTGGTGCTTCGTCGGAGGGCGGGATCATAGATGTTGGCGATTGGAGAAGTGTAAGAGCTTTGCCCACTTTTAGATTTAAAATCGGGCGCCTGAGATTTAATTTCGTCATCTAGGTCCAAGGTTGAAGCCGCGTGGGGGCCGCCTTTCACAGAAACATATTGAGGGGAGGCCGCAATTTTATATATTTCGTCGCCTTCAGTTACGGCGGTACCGCCAGCGCCACCATTCCAGGTTCCGTTAGGGCCAAACTGCAAATATCCATTTGTCCGAGGATATTCGTTATCAAATATATAATTGTCTAAGTAAGAAGAAGAATTGTGCCATTCAATCTTTTCTTTGTGGGATCCATCATAGGGATACATCCGATAAATTCTTTTAATAGATGCTTCATAATATTCTTGTGCGGAGCCATATTTAGCGAAATTTTTCGGATGTGAATAGTCAACTGCTGGGAAAAAGCGCCTGTCTTCTTCTTGGTAAGCTTCGATATATCCAAAAGACTCAGCATCGTGGCTAGAAGTAAGCGCATTAATATCTGTTGCTGATAAGATCTTATATGATTGTTCCTGATTCCCAAAAAGATCTTTAATATTTGGCATAATTATTCCACCCTAAATTTGAAAGTCTCTGGATGTTCAAACTCTACCCCATCATCAATAGACATTATTTTAACCCCGTAAGCATACCCCGGTTCCAAAAGGTCCATATTAAAGTCAAAATAACTGCCGCTCACATCATATGATAATTGAGTATATTTAATACTACCGGTGCCATAAGGTACCGCATCCATGTTATCATATATCCTAAAGATCTTATAATAAGAATCTCTGAGAATTGTAGGCGATATCGCTGTTGTGGACACGGTATAAATAGAGGGGCGCCAATTTTGTGGACGGGTGAATATTCTAAGTCGAGGCTTCTCTATTGTTTTATAAGATGCTTTAAGATTGGTTATCGTAGTTACCCAATCTTCTCCAGGTTGTATGTTTGAAGCCGCAATATTTTGGGGCGAAATTCCCGAACCCGTAAAATATTCTGTGCTAGCACTATGCCAAACATCGTATAAATATTCAACTACCGTATCAGAACTCCTAGCGAACCTATTAAATAAAGTGGGGGCCTGTGAAACCGAAGAGGTGGTGGCAACGGAGGCCGAATATATGCCGGTCTCAACCCACCCTCCAGTTACATTATGATGCCCTGTGGTAACAAGTCCTCCCCCCGCCGGCAACTCTAACTTACCACTAGTGGGGGCAGTAGTTCCTGAATACAAGCTCATTAAAATGCTGCCGGTACCAACCACGGGGATATTTCTAAGCCTTCCTCTAATATAGTTATACAAATACAAAGTATTCAGATTGTCAGCAGCGGGTGCCAGCGCACTACTCAGATAAAAATCTCCTCGATCATCTTTAATAGAGTCATTCCACCTGGCTTCGATGGACGGTTTTTTAAAAAAGTACTCAGTTCCCTTAGCAAAGAATTTTTTGATATAATATGATTTCTGTTGGCTGCCGTCTTCTTGATCGCGCTTTAAAAACACACCCACACCATAATTGGGTCTCGTGCCTGTAGACGGTCTCTTAAAAACATAACCACTTCCGCTCAGACCAGGGGGGGAGACAGCATCGGGAAGTCCATATTCTCCAACAGCAAGAGCAGAGCCGCTGTCATTTAGCGCGACGGATCCCCCAAAAGATCGATTACCTGTGGTAATGCCGGTGTTAGTAACTTTTTGAGTTGAATATGAAAGAGGTGGCACATACCCCACAGAAGTTTTTTCAAATAAATATACCGAGCCCGACAAGCCGTCCCTCAAAGCGTCTGCAGAGCCTGAGACGTGAGCGCCCACAGCAATAGTGGAGGCATCCTCTGAAATAGCAACGCTCTTCCCAAATTCAATTGGCGCGCCAGGAGTATTATAGGGCTCTAAAACAGAAGTCTCGGTCATATCTGCCCATCCCGTACTTGGCTTTTCAAAAACATAAGCACTACCGGTACTATTATTTGCCGAGTGGGCGCCCACGACGATTGTATTGCCATCTCCGGATATGTCAAGTGACGATGGCCAGAAGCCCAACTTAAGACTAGCGCTAGAATAAGTATTAGTTGTTAAAACAGCACTCTCCAGCTGGCTTCCGCTAGCCCAGCCTCTGGTTGGCCTTTCATAAATATATAAAGCTCCCTGTCGGTCGTTACTGCTGGCTGTGGCGTGCGGAGCGCCAACCACAATTACCGAACCATCTCCATTAATGCCACATGTGTTTCCAAATCTATACTCACTATCTGCACTACTCAGCTTTAATTTTAGAGATTGGGTATGATAATACGTCTGTGTCCAGAGGCCGTTGCCATCTGCAAGAAACACGTAAGCTGAACCTTCATCAGTATATGTTACGTCTGCAAAGGGGGCGCCTACAACTGCTACGCGGGCATCATCTGAAATGGCAACGCTGTACCCAAAGCCGTCCCCGGCAACGGCATCGGTGGCGTCTAAATTTGTAGTCTCGGAAATTGGACTGTCGTTGGGAGCAGCCCAGGATCCGAAGCCCGAAGGCTGAAACAGATAAGCGGTACCACTTCCTGCGCTCGGGGACACCCATGGGTGGTATGGGGCTCCAACAAGTATTGTAGAGCCGGCTCTAGTCATAGAAGTAGAGAGCCCGAAATAGTCATTAGCACGCCCATTGCTCGCCGTCAGCACAGTCTCCACCCACTCCCCTCCTGCTATATTGTTGTCCAACCCTTCCCAAACACGTACCGAGCCGGAGAGGGCTTCAGGGAACTCGAAGGGGGGCCTGCGAGCGTCTAAAGGAGCACTAAAAGAAGCTGTATAACCAGAAGATGCCCCATAGCGCGAAGTGGCAATATTTGATGAATATCCAAAATATGCGTAAGGGTATGTCACCACCTGATCACCACTAGCAGTTAATTTGGTTGGCGCGGAAACAGATGGGGCCCAACTATTGTAAGCACCCAACCACTCTTCAACCAAAGAAGTAATATCTATAGACATGTCCTCGTTGCCAACAGAAAAATATTCCCCAAATGCCGAATTATATTCGAAATCGCCACCTTCTTTGGTCCAATTGGTCACTACCCCGGTGCTAGAACTTGCCGCAACAATCCAGTTTGCATAGCCGGTATCAATATACGTGTCCATATCTAGCCCTGCGCCCTCCTCCCATGACCGCATAACCGGTTGTACTCTCAAAGTATAATCTTTGGGTAATGTAAAAGGAGTGCGAGCGTTAAATAAATTAAGATAGAATGATACACTTCCGCTAGTTGGAATTTTATTACTATTTCTATCCGACAAAATATTAGCAATTGGAAATTTTACAAGCACTCTAGACTTTTCTACAGACGTAAAAGTACCAGCCGAAGAACTTACTTGACCATAAAGAGAAAATATTTGAACCGCATCCGATGCACCCATATTAGACCCAGTAGCCCTCGTTTGTAGGGCCGGAGGCTTATAAGCATTCGTTATAGTTGTGTCCGCATCTGCCGTATATTTCTTAATGGGCATTACTTGATTACTCCTTTAATGTCTTGCAAAGGGTACTTTACTTCCGCAATAACGTCTTCCGGTACTGTAAAATATCTTCCATCGGGGGACATATGAGCCAGCACATCAAAGTCCAAATCGGCATAACTAGCACCTGTCTTTTGTCGGACGCGCACACTATGAACGTCTAATACGCCATCCACATCATTCAAAATTTTATAAATGTCGGATATATAAAATGCTCCTCCAATATCAGGAATTTTTATTTTTCTACGTAACTCGGTCACAGCAGACGCCAAAGTATCAAATCTGCTAAATTCTAAATCTGCTATAATAACAAAATCTATAGATATGTTTAAAATTCTAGCATTTAGTATGTCTACTGTATCGTTAATCATGCGATTTTTATTTAGCCAGATCTTAACATTCTTTTTAAGAGTGGCAGTCGGCTCGGTTAAAGTCCCATCTGCATTCTCTGAAATCAGATACAGATTTAAGTTTCTCTTAAAAGAGTCGTCGTCTCTTACAATAGCGGCGCGTTTAATGGCCCCATTTTGGGGAGGCATTGAGTAAACAGTAGAGACGTAATCCTGCTTGGTGACTGCACGGTTTTGAGAAGCATAATGATCGTAAATTCTTCTCTTCAACTCCTCCGTTGACTGGAAAGTTACATCCCCAATAATAGGATCATCATTATTTACTTCAAGAGAATTAACAACAAATTGTACGTTAGCATTATTCAAAGATGACAAGTTATCAAATCTAAACAGCGGTCTTGAGACTTTTGTTAACTTACTAGCCGCCACATTTACATTATCTTTAGTATTGGTGCGGTAACGTATAGTCAACTTAGTATTCGCCGGGGCAATTCCAAACTTATCACTTTCAACAAGTTTGGACGGGTCAAAGGAGGGATCAATATTATAATCTTTTCCGTTTTCTTTCAACACCACAGTTCTAGGGTCAGCTACAGCGTCTGTTGTTAGTTGTGTTTCTGACCCATACCCAAACTGTAGAAAAGTTCTTCTTCTTCTATCTTGTTCAACGACAAATCTCCGAGGGACAACAAAAGGTCGCAATAAAGTCCTTACATTATCTGTAGCTGAATTTTTATTAACTACCGACCTGTATACTACATTTTGAGATAAGTGATCTACCTCATAGTAGCGATGACCTTCTGTATCTCTAACCGTCAACACCTCTACAATATGGGCAGAGGACAAGGAAACTCTTAAAAACTTTTTGAAAGAAGGAACAGCTATGACGTCTTCTCCTAGTTCACCGGAGACGACCTCTCCAATAGCTTTAACGGCATATGTGATCGGCGTTCCGGTGGTGTCGTCTACTTGAGCAACAATCACCTCATTATCAGAGTGTTTAAAGTTTACATCTTGGTTTAATAGAAACCCCACTCCTCCTTTACTCTTAAATTCGCTTCCGCGCTTTAATATTGGCAAGTACCTTCTATCAGGACCTAATCCATTAGTAGAGGCTGGTACTAAAACATAAAATGTTGCAAAACCACATGAACTGGGGTTCCCTCTGAACTTGTACCCCATCTGACGTCCGAGTTTGATAATATTATCATATTCTAACGCTGTATCTAAAAAAGACTCATTAGCTTGAAAATCCAAATAAAATGACAAAATATCCCCGATATATGCCATGGTATCTAAAAACAAAGCCCCGAAGCCGGCTTCATTGAAATCTTTAAAAGTATCAGGATAATATCGCTTTGCGTAATTAACTAATTCATTTTTTATCGTACCAAATTCTCTACTAGTATAGTTAATAGGTACTAATTTTGTATCTCGTGTTTTCTTACATCCCATATTTTTTTTCCCTTAAACTAAATAGAGAGTTTACGGCAAATTCAAAGTTTCCTTTACGCCAATAGGAATTATTTTAAATGCCAATTCAATTCCCAAAAAATTTCCATCTAACACAGATGAAGGTTTTGTCTTCATACTATCATCAGGAGCGGTGGGGCTAGAAAATGTAATCCCTAAAATGGTTATAAATGGCAAGTACTTAGTAACTTGATTTTGTATCCGCGACTCAATATCTAGATAAGTTGTATCATGATTTGGTTGAAATAAGTATCTCCGTAGGCCCACACCGAATTCAGGATCCATTACTCTCTCGCCAGGAGAAGTTAACAATACATTTTTTAAATTCTGAACTGCTAGATCGCGATAGGTTTGAATTAACAAAAACCCATTAATTGGATCTAAAGCAATAGGCAATTTAGGAGTCAGGCCAGACATAAGGTATTTTCCTCTTTAACTAAATAGATTGTTTGGGGAATAATCTCTAGTCAAAATCTTCCAACTCCAAGTCTGCGGGCTCATCTTCAATAGGTTTATCAAAAATTATTTCACCAGACCCCTCTACACATTTTTCGCCACTTGCTAAAGCTTTTTTGGCTGCTCTCTGTTTTTTCCTCTTCTTCTCTCCTGGCAAGAGGCCGGCACTATAGGCAATCATCCCTAACGGCAATAATGGGGGCCCCCACCCATAGATAACGGGAGGGATAGAAAAGTTAACAGGCCAAAACACTGGGACGGATGCCCACGTCATCCCAAAGGGTGCGGCGCCGACATCATCAAGTTTCGAGACCATCGAATAATGTGGGTCCATCTGGCGTGCGGCTGCCTTAACCAATATCAAGGCAGCCCTAGTACAAATTTTGGCCGACGAGGGCAGCGATGAGGGCCCTGTCATGGTCATGCTATTATTATCTTTTTGCATCATACCGACATTGCCGCCAAGTGCTTCATGTTTCTTGTCCTGTTTCGAATACCAGGGGGCTTCCGGGGTGAGAGTATAAAACATGGACTTAAACGAATCTTTGGTCGTGGGGAATATATCTTGCGCCCCTGGTATAGTACGAGAAATTGAAAGGATATTGTAAGCCGATACCAAAGACAACATTCGAGGAAGCGAAAAAATGTAATTAAAAAGAAATTGATATTTAGAAGTTTGAATCATCTGCTTTTTGAGACCCTCAAACGCAGTTTCACTATCATCTAAGATTTGAATTAAATCATCAATAGTTAAAGTTTCTAAAGAATCCAAACCTAGACTATCTTCAACCGTTACAATAGGCAGAGGATAAGTTTTTTGACCTCTTATGTGCATGGCGTGCCATGGGTCTGTGTCCATATCCCCAAGTCCCCAATTTTCTTCTAGCGAGTATGTTTTTTCAATTATTGCATTCTGGGTCATAGCCTCACGCGCAGCACTATCGGCGGCGGCTGCTTCAACGAGATGCAAAAAGGAATCATCATTCTCAAGTGGTCCGTCTGCTGCTGTTTTTGTCGGCGGAATATAGCAAAGTCTTACACCAAATTTAAGATTCTTAATAATTTTCTTTAAATTAACATTAGGATTTTTCGTGTAGCCCAGTCCCAATAGATTATTGGGAAGTGTTTCTAAATATTCCTTCAAAGCATGCACATTCACTACGCCAGACAAGTGACCTTGTTTGTGGGCCTCTAAAGATAAAAAAGTGTCACCCACACCAGGGCCCCACACTTTATCAAAAAGATTTTCTAGGCCGCCCGGGCGGTCCCGCCAAGTTTGCACAAATTCTTTTTCTTCAGCTGTAAGTCCCGCTGCATCGCCGGCATCAAAGGGGTCTACATTCGGATCGTCTTCAAGTCGTATATATTTTTCTAAAATAAATCCACCAGTATCTCCACTTAAAAAGTCAAAGTTTGAACCTTGGGTGGCGGCTATTCTCGGCTCTTGCCAATCGCGCACAACATCCACTGTGGGGACTAAAAAAGGTTGCTTGTTCACTCCTAAGAAAAAGTCATCTAGATTTTTTACACCGGGATTTAACCGCGTGTCCATCTCCGTAGAAAGTAATGCAATTTGCTCTTTTATTAAAAACCTCAACGAAGACATCCCCGATAAAGTACGTGGATCATTTGGATCTCCCAACGTCTCATCCTCTTCCACTTGTTCGGCTTTTGTACTTAAAGGGTTAAAAAGTTTTTCGCCCGTTTGTTGTCTTTTATCAGTTATAACCTTTGCCTGTTTCCTCACATCTTTATAATAATTCTCTTCTTGTTTCCTCATCCCAAATATAACGTTTTCTAAAATGATCTCTGTGATTAATTTGTCTCCTCTTGTTGAAGAAGCACTAAATTTAGAAAGGGTAAAGATCGTTTTTAACATCGCCTCTAAGACATATAAACGAATAGTAGCATACACTATTCCTTGAAGACCTGAAGATTCTAAAGCATTGGGTTTCGTGGGCTGCTGCTTTATATCCCCACAGGCTTCATCATACAAATTACTCACTATATCTTGATATCTTTTAACATCTAACAAACCTGGGCGTTTGGGAGCAGGACATGGCCTCGTGCTAGCGGGAGGGTCGTTCTCATCTGTAGCCAACTCCACATCTTCCAACTTTTGTAAATTAAAAAGAGAAGATTGGGAGACCATAGCCATAAATTTTTTCACCAAATCACTAAAAATAGTCATTTGCCTATTTTTGTAAAAGCTGCTAAAAACCAAAGGATCAAAAGTGGGAGATGCAATTGGAGCCTCTTCCCATCTTTTGATCATATAATTAGCAAAAGATTCTTCTTGCCACGACCACGCTGAAGGAGGTGCTGGTGCAGCACCCGGCTCAATAAAAGAATAATCATTCACTTCAGACAAAGGAACAACCGAACCGGACCCTTCTATAGTTGTCGTATTAAACGTATTCAATACGGAAAAAGAAGATGGTTGATCGAGTTCAAAATACCAATCGTTGTGGGGTATATAGCCCTCACTAACTGTCACGCCTTGATTAGCAAATGCCAAGTGGGCTGTTCGGTTTACAGCAAAAATATCTCCGGGATTATTGCCTTTCCATGCAGAGGCTTTTTCCTGAACGGTTTTTTGCGCGTCCTCGACGGACTGATTTAATCCTGTAATTTCTTGCCCCAACTCTGCCTGCTTTGCTGTCGCAGCAGCGTACCCTGCGGGGCCCCCCATCTCGTTCTGCACCCACTCTTTGTCCTCAAGGTTGGCGTCAATTTTTTTCTTTTCCTGGATGAGGGCATCTTGCTGGGACGATACACTTTCTAAATCCTCTTTGGCGGATTGGTACCAAGTATCGCCACTCAAGCCTTCTTGAAGTACATATTCTATAAATCCCATAACCATTTCAAATTGTCTTTCTTCATTTTTAAAAAAGTTAGAAGTATTTAAAAATGAATTTTTAACATCTGGTGCAACTTGTAAAACTAATTTTTGATTTTGTGAGAGCGCTTCATTGAATTTTGTTTGTTCCAGAAAGTCGTCGTTCGCGGTGCCAAGCTCGTTGTTCACACCCAGTTGTATATTCTCTGGTGTTGGCTCTAAGCCTTGAGATTTTAAGGAAGATATAAAGCCTGTATATTGATCGTCGCTAGGTCGCGGTGGTCTAAATGTTTCTTTAATCAAAGAATCTAAATATGTATTAACTTCCATATTAAAATGCATATTCGGGATTTCAAACATGTTTTTAATAACCTTCTTGTTCATGTACTTAATTGATTCATGATCTCTGGGTATAAGCCCTCCCATACCGCTCAAAACACCGTGACCCGTATCTGAAAGGCTGCTGACTTTATCGCCGCAGTCGTTGATCGTGGGTGGTAAAATATCTTTTAGAACACTATCGGCATTTTTAGAAAGAGCCATAAATTGTTTCAATTTTTTGCGTCGTCGGCGTCGTCTCCTTTTAATTTGATTTCTAGCGCGGTCTTTACTCCCCAGGCGAAGGCCCATTTCCCTTACTTCGTCCTCTTCTTTTCTAGTGTCGCCGTCGCACAACAGCCCAGAACCGGGATTGGGAAAAACTCTAGCTGCTCTTTTTATTGAATCAATCAAGTTGGGGTCAATAAATCTCCCCAAATTATTAAAAGCGTCTCCGATGGTTGTTGTATCGGTCAAATGAGACATGTAATTTGGATAGCCATCTCTTACAACATCTTCCACCGCTTTTATTGTTTCGGGCTTCGCAGTTCCTTCAAGAAGATCGACTATTTCTAGCGGCGTTAATGCATCAGACACATCATCGATCATAGTTCTAAGTGTCCCAGCCGCTACAGGGTTTCCTCCCGGAAAATTCTCGGGGTCTAGATCTAGAAATATTGATGCAGGTATACCCAACTCTTCAAAGGCTTTACTGGCGCCGCATTCTCCTTCCACACTGAAGGGTCCGGACGCACTTTCCAACATGCTATTTAAATTTCTAGACCCGTATTGAGATGCCGCATTGCTAGCCGTCTCTACGGCGGAACCGGCACTAGAAAACAGGGAGTCAAAAACCCCTTCCAAAGTTGTCTTAACAACTCCCACCAAAGCCGTACAGGTTGCTTCTTCTATTTGATTTTTTAAGTTTTCAGCCACATCCGACATAGTATCTGCCATTTTCATCAAATCTTTTCCCACATCAGGAATTGTGATGCTGGGGATAGAGGGTAGCTTCAAAGAAGGTATTTCAGTACTTAGTTTTGATACGCTTATAGATGGCATATCGGGTACCGATGGAAGTGCCGGTATGTCGGGCATGTTTGGCGCCGGTGGTTTCATAAGATCTTTATATTTTAACTTATAATCCGGTATTACTAATTCTACCCCATTTAAAAAATCAGAAGCAGGGAGGGCCTCATATTCCACTAGAGAGTCTATAGCATTTTTTATTTTATGAGAAGGTTGTGCAAATTTTTCCTCTAATCCTAATTTTTGGGAATCGATTTCACTATTATCCATAATGCTTTTCTGAAATGGAGAAGCTTCTGGTTTTTTGTATTTTTGCACATCTATCGAACTAAAATCTACACCCCCTATAGAAGACGAGAAAAAACTAGATTCTGGAGATTCTATATCGACACCCAAATCTATTTCTTCTATACGCACATCGATTTTCGTTTTGATGTCCTCCGAAAATGACTCGTAAAGCTGCGTTACCTCATCCGTGCTCATTTCATCGAGGGCAAATTCGCCTAAAGAGAGTGAAATGTCAGCAGAGGGCATTTTAGATATTTCTGTAGAAGCCGCCAAAGAAGCCAAATTTTTAATGTCAGTCTTATTTAAAACTGAAGAATATAACTCATTGATCCCCTCTAGATTAGTGGGGATATCATCTATTCTTTTTAATAAATCTGGAATTTGTCTGGTAAACTCATCCCCTACAAAACTTTTAGCTGATCGTCTAATATTTATTAGCTCTGTTTTCATCGTCGGGCTGTCGAGTTTCTTTTGAACTTCTTTCATCCCTCTTGTAGTCTGGACTTCTACTTGGTCATAAGTCTTAGATATTTTTTCAGCAAATTCTTCTTTAGTAGGCGTGGTTCCCCTGCAAATAGAATCGATGGCAGAGGCAACATTTGCGGGGCGTATTTCCGGCACAGGAAAAGTATATTTTTGTACAAACTCTATCCACCCAATTTTAGTTTTCTTTCGGGCTTCTCTTATAAGATCGTCTAGATAAAAGATGTATGCCATAGTGCGAGTAATATTAATGGGCGCCCTACTCTTGAATCTGTTAAAGCCTATTCTTAAAGGGGCCGCGAAACCTGTCTTGTTTATTAGTACATATTGTAGCTCGAAAGTGTCGTCAAACCCTAGTTCAATAGTGTCTTCTTCTTTTTCGTCAACAGTAATCCCGTTCAAGCGTAAAAACTGAAATAAAACTAAAGGAAAATCTTCCAGCCTAGCCTTCTCTTTACGGAGATCCAGTCCGGGGATTTTGCCCAGCCATCCATCCATCTTTTTAGCGTAAAACTCCATTAGATTAGAAAGAATGTCAATTTTACCTTTCAAGGTCGGTAAAACAAAGTGAACCGTTCTTAAAGAAGGTATATCTTTTACAAAAGCTATTTCTTCATCCGAGGACTCCAAAGCCAAAGTGGCAGTACTAGTATGAGCGACTCCCCTAAAATCTTCGGGCGTTTCCGGCAGAGCGTCAAAGTATTTACTAGGAAATTTAACTAATATTTTTAATTTTGAACTTGGTCGCTTATCTAAATACCAGTCATTAGTGCCCACATAAGGACCTTGGAAGGCTCCCGATATCTTTTCTAAAGTCTTGTTAACGCCATCGCTAGGATCTATGATCATCCTCTTATTATAAAATTTTAATAACTCAACAATCCCGATGGAAAGGGCACTTTGCTTTGCCTCCTCCAGTTCATTGCCCACTATGGTTGTATATCTTTTTCCCGTCTTGGGATTTACTGGCTCCACAACGATACATTGATTGCATTTTCTTTTGTCAAAAAAGACCTCTTTATCTGCTAACTTGGCCCAATCAGGAGTGTCGAACTTTGGATCAGCTTTACATTTGTAAGATCTATTCAAAGAATAGGGCGTTGCAGGCAGCTTTTGCAAAAAACTGGAATTTATAAACGGAGATTTTTTGGAATTTGCGAGCGACGAATCACTTTTCAACACCTTTACTTGATGCCATTTCCCATCCTTCCCCACAAATTCCTTTTTAACAATAACGACGTCCCCGGTCGCCAATTTGCCAGCCTTCGATTTTGCTATCGGCAAATTATATACATCGGTTACCGTTTTTGCTTGCGGAGGATTTCCTGTTGTTTCCTTAATAAGCACATAGTGAGTAGCATTCGGATAGAGTGCCTGAATGGAGTCGGGATTTGGCAACTGCGAAGGAGGCAAGCCTCCTTCTGCTCCGGGCATATTTTCATTAAAAAAGGAGGACCAATTCTTGCCGGCGACAGAACCAGCGCCTTCACCAACCCCAATTCCACCAACCCCAATTCCCATCATTTCTTGGTTGTCAACGGCTCCTACTATTATGTCCGTATCTACATCGTATTCGCCGTCGTCTCCCAGAAGATTTATAAGAGCGTTGGCATATTTACTTCCTGCCAAAGAGTTTGGTAAAAGCTTTTTTATCTCTGCATTCTTGCTTAAGTCGGTTCCTTTCAATTTTACTAGCAGACTATAGATGTCATCCGTATCGGGCTCGTTGGGATTTTTAGCCTCTACGCCGCCGACACCTTCTTCCTTCTCTTCTTGTTTTTTAATGTCATTTAATAACTTTTGTGTAGCCACGTCCGGAGAATGAAAGATCAAGCCCACACTTTGTAAAGCATCTATAATGGGATAATTAACACTAATATTATCCCCTTCCTGCTCTTTGTGGAAAAGGCGAACAAAATATTGTGCTTTATACACATATTGAGTCGGAGCCGTTTTGTATACACCGCCGGTGCCCGTTTTTTGACTACTAGCGAAGCCCAATTCTGTCGCCAAAGTCTCATCATATTTAGAAAACCACTCTAAAGCGCCGTCAACCCAAAAAGGAAGGTTGTCATTCCCCTGTGGGCCTTTAATATTCGCCGTTTCAATATAGGGTATGGCATTAGTGCCGTAGTTTGGAGGAGGGTAGAGCGCTGGGTCCTTCATGTCGGCCTTCCAGCTGCCCTTCTCATATGCATCCGGGCGCCCAATCACCATGGGGAAAAGTTTGGGATACAATACTGCTTGCTCTGTTTCCCAACCCTCTATCAAATCTCGAATTTTATTGTACCAGATATCAGGAGGGGCAAATCCGCTAAGGGCACCCACTTTAGATACCATGTCAACATCCCACGCATGCTGATATACATACCCCTTTTCCAGAAGACCCAAATAGAAATCTTCATTCCCAAAAAGACCCATAAACCCATTAATAATAGCATTTCTAGCAGCGGTAGTTACAGGATTGGTGGCTGCAGTCTTGGCGCCGTCGTCCCATTCAGACACAGGAATTCCTGTACCGAAACCAGTTATTTTAAAAAGACCCGATTTTTTATCAACAGCCTGGGCCGTTCCCTTGTTGGTATCAAGGCTCGAAACAAACGCGGCAGAATTCGCCCAATATTCCTCTTCAGAGGCCAAGTACCACGTGCCATTATTTCCTATTATATAACCTGCTGCCATTCGGATAACCTTTTAGTTGGTGTGGTTGTATCTACTATTAATATATTTACCGCCCGATTGATTAAGAAAGTTATTTTTAAATAATTCTAAATTAACTTTATGCTTAAATAGGCTAGTTTTTGTTTTGGTGAGATGAGAAGCCATAGTGCTCATACCTTTAGACATTACTATTTCAGACGGTAATGTGGGTGCCGCGAAAAAGGGGGAGGTGTGATAGTGTGTCGTCACCGCATCATTTAATTCATTCTGAGCCATTAGTAAACTGTCTACAATCCCATTCAAGTTGTCCACATGGTCAACCAACGCTGTCAACGCTTCCACTAAATTGGCGCCCTTCGTCAGAGGTTGCATATCTTCGTCATCATTACCAGCGATCAAATCGATACCAGTAATATTTCTTATCTCACTCCCTTGTGAGTTTTTCATATCGGTCTTTGTAACAAGCTTAATTCCTTCTCGCCCGATTATTCTTACGCCATCTGCTTTTAAAGCAATGCCAGACTTGGTGACGGCATTACCAACAACACCATCAGCTAAATCAAAATATTTATCTATATCCGATTTCTGGCTGATATAAATCCTAGCTGCATCTTTTTTGAAATTAGGATTAACCCAAAGATCGTCGCCCTCTGGGGTGGAAGCTCTCACATCGCTTCCCATTCTACCTGCTACAATATCTATAGACGCTGCTTGAGTATCCCCCTTGCCTCCATATCCGCTCATTTTACTAGCCACTCTGTCTCTACCTAAAACAATCCAGGAATTATGCTTATTCTGTACGACTTTATCAGTAGGGGTTTCAAGAAAATTGGGGATAGGCTCATATATTACATCGCCCGCAATCCCACTATTATTTACCTTTTGGGCAGTTGATTGTGCATCTAGAATTTTTTTTACTTTAGGATTTGAACCAGCTTTAGAAACCGCTTTTTTAAAAAGACTACTCATTTTTTACCATCCCCAATAGTCATCATCTGTAAGAGAATTATATGCCGGGCTCAGAGGCGCATCTCTCATAATGTCTTTTCCCATTTGTTTGTATTCATCATCGGGATGTCGGGTACATTTCTTACCATGACCGGTGTGATTCTTTCCTTTCCCAGCCATAGAACATAGAGCGCCGACAGCCGTGTAATAAGCATCATCGGCATTGTATCCCATGGCGCGGCCCAAACAATAATATTCCCCAAAAGCCCCATCGGCATGACACCAATTATTATGTGCGGCTAGCCCACCTTTCCAATCATCTTTCTGTCCTTGGGCCTTCCACCATGCGCCATGGCCAGCGTTGCCTCCGGGAGAAAGACCTACGGGAGTACGTGACCAGCCAAAATAGTCATCTGACATGACGGCTGGGAAAGCCATCGCCATTTGGATAATCTCAGAACCTTCTATTCCATCAGCACCACTAGCTATCCACACAAAATGATTCCACGTTGCTTCCCACTGGGCTTGACTGCCTATCATATAGGCTTCATTTGAATTCCCCATGTAGGTGCCATTACCTTCGTACCCTGACAAACATCGAACGTGCCCTTGGTCATCCTGGCGGATAAGAATGTGACTCCCCAGTTTTACGGAGCCATCTGAGCGCACACTCTTGGTGCGCACCCTGTTACTAACTTCATTACCCTGCGCAAAACCATTTACCGGGCCTGCTGACCAGCACAGGGATGTAAACGGCCCTGTTTGTATTATTTCTCCGTTGGTAGCGGTCCAATAAGTAACAAAGCTATTGGCTTTTGATTTGCATTCTTTTGGTTTTTTCGCATACCCAGCTGCTTTCCAATTAAGGCAATACGATGGGTCTTTTAAATCAGCATCAGCATGGTACCTAGATTTAGGGTTATTCAACCCCATCTTCTTGGCGTATGTCTTGCCGTCCCGACACGGCCAGCCCGCCGTTTCATGTGCAACATATAATTTTAAAGGCATCTCTCTCTTTGGCCAACTTTTACCGGCAGCATGGCGGCGTGCGGGCATTGCTGGCCCCGGTATGATGGTTACTTTCCCCGGGGAGCCCACATTATCAAAAGAGGCGCCGGGACCAGAAGAAGGCCATGGGCCTCCGCCTCCGCCGCCGGAACGACGGCGACAACTGGCTCCGCCTCCGCCTCCACCGCTTCCGCCACCAGTACCACCGGATCCGGGACCAGAAGGCAACTGAGCGTCGGTGGTTCCCAAACTATCAACTCTAACATTATATGAGGCAGGGATTTCTCCTACGTTCACAAATTCTTCACCAGTCATAAACGCTTCTTTGGTGAGTCGCACTTCCCAGTGCCATGGCTCTTTCTTGTACGGTGTAAGTCCAAACAGGTGTGCGTTTTCTTTAAGCCATGCAAAAGCTTTGGTCTTTTTTTGGGCTGAAATAGTGGCTTTTAAAGGTTCTAATCCCGATGGGGGGCCCCAATCGACGGCCAAGCCGCTTTCATGAGGAGAATTATATGCCTTCCAGTCCTTTCCCTCGGGCCAGCCGTATTCGGCTGTTACTTTTTTCTTGTAATCCTCATAGCTTTTCCACCTATGCTCTCTCCACGCACTTGATACGAATAATTGCAGACCCGCCTCCTTCCCGGCATCATGTATTGCTTGCATACGAGCCATGGCCAATTTGTGAAGTTTCAAGCCTTTTTCTTTCTTGGCCTTGGTGACCCACTCTACAGGTATGTTGACAAGAAGGGCATCCGCAGCAGCCCCAACCAAAGACCCACCATATTCTTTAAGCCTCACTCGGTTTTCTTGCCATGGTACTCCAGGACTTATAGTTGGAGCATCTTTGGGATCCGTTGCTGATTTTTTTGGCGTCTCCGAGGGGGGAGTGGGAGGGTCTTTAGGGGGCGGCGCTTGAGCGTCGGGTTGAGGCGCTGGGTTCTCTGGATCGGTTTCCGGTGGCTTCGGGGAATTATCTGCCTCTGCTGCCTCTTTATCAGTCACAGGAGTTTTATCAGCTTCTTTTTTAGCCTCGACTTCTTCTTCTTCTTTGGCTTTTGCTTTTTCCACATTGACCCATGTTAAGATAGCCTCTGCTGTAATTGGAGTGCTATCCTGAATTTCTTGAAGAATAACATTATGGCGATTTTCGCTTTCCAGATCATTTTTCAAATCTTGAATTTCTGATTCTACTTGTGCTTTCATTGAGGTATGACACAGAAAAGCACATTCAGTTACATCCGGATCTATCTCTGCTTGCCACTCATCAATCAATTCATCAAAGTCTATCGGGACAATATCCCCGCCGGCGCCTTTTGGTATCGACATTACAATTCTCTGGGCAGCGTCTGAGGATGCCATTCCAGTTCCGTGGAATTCATCGGTGTCCGATGAATTTCTTATAACATAGGCGCCGGCGTTCTTTGCCATAACCGAAACATACAATTTCTCCGACCCATCTTCAAATGTTCCGCCAGTTATAGTAGATAACGTTGTCATCACATTATCATACCACTCGTTATAATCGTCTATTCCCTCGTCGGTCCTTCCATTAGGCGTAGAAGTGTTAGAACTCCATGGCAATTCTGGCATAACTAAAACAAAATTTCTTCCTACCATAGCCATTTTTTTGAGAGTGTTGGCTATCTCTGTAAAGGATTTGCCGTCATATTCATTAAAATCATGCAAATAAACAATAACTTCCACTTTTGCGTCTTTAAAACTTACATCCGTGACATTTGGTGCAAATATAATAGTATCGCGCATTTTAGATTCTGACTTGTGACTATCATCTTCGCTATTCCCTTCTAAAGACCCTAGCCAAAATTTACCAGGAAGTTTCGCAGCTTCAATTGCCTTCCCCCAGGCCGCCTTAGTATTAACAAAGCCGCCTTTTTCGCCCTCTATAAATTTAAATTCACCGGATTCCACGCTAGCTGCTTTTCGCGGCAAAAGAGGCAATCCCGAATTAGCAGCTGCCTTGTTAGACCCGGGAAGTGCGTCTCCCGGTGGTGGTGACAAGCCGCCGCCGCCAGATGTAGGTCGGAAACAATCGCCGGAACCGGCGCCTCCGGCGCCCTGTTTCGTGCCTTTTAAATATCGTACTAATATAGGATCAGTCCATTTGTTTTTGTTCCCAAAATCAACATAAACAATATCTCCCACCGCAACACCATCCGGTGTCAAATCGGTTGTCTGAGCCACGAATGTGGGATACATATCAATAATGCGTTGATGTGGCCCTTCCCCGGGGGCAAGACTCTCCGGAATGGGCAACGCTGCATGAATTTCTGGAATTCTAGCTTTTACCCGCACCAACACAGGAGGATCCGGCATTCCAGTACCCCAGAGCCAACCACCAGCAATCGGTGCGGGGTCTGCGCCCCCGGGCGTAACAATACGTAAAACAACTGCTTTATACGGGCCCGTATTATTTATCGCGTTAAGGCCATATTGATTATCGGCGGCGCCTGCGACGGCATCCATAAAAGTCTGGCTTGAATCTTGCCTCTGACGATTGCCCCCAATTGGTTTGCCTATATCGTTAAGAGTACCAAAACCTAGGTTAGTTAAATTTGCCCCCGGAGAGGCTGGAGGAGTGGTTGGGGGGGTGGGGTTGGCCATTTTATGAGATCTCCTTTATTACATCAAAAAGTTTATTTTTATCGTTATCTGATAAATTTTGAGTTTCTACCCTTCTTTTTTGCAGCAACGAAGCGATTTTTACTAATTGCTCATTAGACCTTTGGAGAGTTTCAACGTATTTGGCGGCAATATTTCCTATATCCTTGTGATTATCTTTGGAGTTTTTAACATATTGTACCGCATCTAGAAGTAGCATTTTGGTTATAGCCCTGTCTTCTTCGATATTTTGGATTGCATCTTGAAGATAGGCATCGAGATTTTTAAGTTCTTTCTTCATATTGTAAATAGAAAAAAAGAAACTTTTTTATATCTTTCCGTCAAGCCAATTTTTTTTGAAATATCTGTATTTAACGCGCAGCTTATTAAGATTGTTGACAACTTGCTTGGTGTTGAGGCCCGTTAGTTCCCGCAAATAAAGATAAACGGCCTTTTTGTTAAAAATCTCAATCTCATCCGAATGCTCTAAAAGAATTCTAACCGCTTTTAACACTCTTTCTTCATTGGGTTTTAACTTATCTTCACCCCATCGATCAATCTCTTTCCACAAGTATAACCAAAATTCTTGCTCTTCCCTGTCCCTTTCATATGAATTGTGCGTAGACAGATGTTCTTGCTCCAAATCCTTTGTTATATCATCATATTTAACTTCGCGCTTGGTCTGTTGAGAATTCTTTTTAACTTTGTGGATAAACCAATTTTTAGTAATAACGCTGAAATAAGAGAACGCTTTGGAGCCTCGATTAGGGTCATATTTCTCTAATATTGTTGTGAGCCAGATTTTGCATTCATCTTTGAGAACATCAACGTTTGGGAGATTCGTAAATTTATAAGTATAAATTATTTTGTCTACCATTTCGCTAAAAGCGGGTCCAATATACTCAATATACAATTCTGTTCTCAGTTCTCTATCAACCGATGAGGCATATTGAATTATTGCGTTTTCATGTACTTGTGTAAAATAATAATTTTTTTTAGTTTTCTGGGCCATGTTCCTCTTCGCCAAATAAGTCTTGTGGAGCTTCTTGCTGACTTAAAGAATAGATGTCTTCAAAATCTTTTATTTCTTCCACAATCTCTTTAGAGTGTTTGATCAACCCTTCGATGGTGGGGTCACCATAATAAGTTTCTTGACTCTGTACCCCCTCTAAATGAGAGGCAAAGTCACCCATAGAAACTCGCAGCTGCAAAACATTATCCGACGTAAAAATCAGCTCTTTTAACATTTTTTTAATGTACCACACTAATAGTACATTCGCCGCAATACTCAGACATAACAGTATTGATAATGAAATAATCATTTGTATTCCTCAGAACTTATTCTCTCTTTCTCTTTTCGAAGCTCATTTTTAGTTTCCTCAATGTGATTTCTTACCAAATCTCCCACCTTGTGGGGGGAAACGGTCTTTGTATGGCCTGGTATAATAAACAGAACTGAGGGTATTCTAACCAACAGGCCGTCACATTCTTCACAACTTTCTAATTTCTTAGTTATTGAGTGAACCACTTCAAATACCTTTTCGCACTCATCACACCGATAAGTGTATTTAGGCATTCTCTTCTTCCATGGTTTGCGCAGCTTCTTCTATGGAAGAAGTTGTTTCTTCATTTAATTTAACGAGCGGCGGGTTCACAACTACAATTCCCTCTGGGGACATTTTCATTTTAAACCCCTGCAGAACTGGTACAATATCGCTCTGCTCTAAAAGGCTCTTCTGTAGAGACATCATAATCGCACCCAATGCTTGATCTGAAAATTTCATTTAATTCTCCTTTTATTTTCGTCTAAAAACATTTTAATATAATCAGTTAACCTAACCTGGGGATTCCAGTTAGTTTTTTCCATCGTTTTGGATATGTCAGCTAGAGTTTCTTGACTTTCTCCAGTTCGGGAAGGTAAATATTTTTTTTGCCCACCGAATAAATCAGCGACTTCTTTTATAGAATAATTGGTTCCTGTACCTAAATTAAAAACATCACCAACCCACTTTTCTTTGGACAGTGCTATGAGCCCTCTACAAATATCATCTACATGAGTAAAGTCCCGGCGCTGTTCCCCATCCCCCACGATAGTCAAAGGTTCCCCGTTAATAGTCTGCTGCTCAAATAACCCTATAACCGGTGTGTATTGCCCGATAAGAGGATTGCGCGTGCCATATACATTAAAAAATCTAGCGATAACGGTGGGAACTTCAAATACCTTAGAATACATCTTACAAATTTCTTCCCCCTGCCATTTAGAAAAAGTATATGGGTTTAAATATGTGCCTCCATAGAACGAACTAGATCCAGCATATACCACCTTACATTTATTTTTTCTAGCATATTCACAAACAGTCATAGTTCCAAACGAATTGTTTTCATATGTATATGCAGCACACTCAAAACTAGGCTGAATTCTGGCCTGGGCGGCGAGGTGAAAAATGATATCGATATTCGCCCCCATTTTGTCTTTTATAACAGAAGCGGCGGCGGCGCTGGATAGAACGTCTTTAAAATCACCAAAAATATATTCCGCGTGAGAGTTGCAATATTCCTTTTTACCAGCCGATAAATCATCAATAACCAAGACATGATAACCCATTTTTACTAGTTTGTCTACTAAGTGGCTCCCAACAAACCCACAACCTCCAGTTACTAAAATTTTATTCATATGTAACCGCTCGTCCTTTAAGCCGTTCCCAATCTTTTTCGGGGCGCAGTCTCAGATTCTGATCCCATATGGCTTTCAAGATAGTGGGGTTTAAATCTTGTTTTTCCATTTCATAAATCAAAGCATTCACATCTTTCGGAAAACACGATCCTCCGAACCCCAATTTTCCATCTGGTCCTGGGGCGTGTAAATGCGTTTTTCCTATTCTCTCATCATATAAGGCATATTCCACTACCTTATCATAATCGACCTCAATTGAATCACAATAATTTTTCATTTCATTTGCGAAACTCACTTTTGTGGCCAAGAAACAATTCAAAAAATACTTAACCGTTTCAGCAATCGTAGAGTGGGTTTTAATAATAGGAATAGTTGAAAATGCTTTTTTAAATAAAGTTTTAACCTTGGTGGAATATGGGCGTGGACCACCAATAATTATTCTATTTTGATTTTTAAAATCCTCTAAATGATTGGCTTCTGTTAAGAATTCAGGATTAAAAACAATTTTCACATTTTTATAATAATTATTTAAAGCTGCAGTTGTGCCTGGTGGGACCGTCGATTTCAAAATTAAAATCTTCTCATTTCCAAACGATTCAATCTCCGAAATGACATTATCCACAATCCGCAAATCACACGAACCATCCCTTTTCATGGGAGTTGGCACACATATAAAAATAAAATTAGTTTTCGAACACAATTCTTCTAATGATTGACAACTAGATTCTCTATATTTATCGTATGTTTCTACCGGGTAATGTTTCTTAAACCCTTCATAAACGGCTGTGCCCACAAATCCGCGTCCTACAACACCTATCATCGTCTAATCCCCCTTTATAACCCTATAACTATCGCTATCAAAATGTTGGGTAGAAAATTCAAAAAGTTCTGTATCTTCCAAGGCTATCATTTGGTGACGCAACCCCGTATATACATGAAAATTATCTCCTTGCTTTAAAATAATTTCTCCTGCTGTTTCTAAATTATCGCTGTCGGAATATTTAACGAGTAACTTTCCCGATTGCACATAAAATACCTCATCCTTTATTTTGTGATAATGCCAGGAACATCGTTTGCCTTTTACAAAATAAAGCAGTTTGCCACAATACTGTTCACAATTCACAATCCATTTTTCGAAACCCCAACCCTTTGGGACAAATTTAATTGGCAAAGAATTGCTCATCGTTTATTCCCTTGTCATCTATATAAAAATCAGCCGCTGGTTTGCCTAAAAATAGATGATGATATTTAGCCCCCCACGATTTTAGTTGTGCAGAGGTTAATTCGTAAAATTCTTCAATTGCAAAAGCCGAATTATTATTATGACGCCCCATTCCCCTGGCCGTCATATAAAAGATGGTGTGCCCTTCATCATAAAGCTGGTTGATTTTTTCGATTCTATCAACAAAGGGGGTGGTCTCATGATAAAAATCTCCATCATTTTCGCACATTTTCACACAGATGGTGCCGTCAATATCAAAAACATATGTCACTTATTGTTCTCCAGTACTTTGGTAGTTGAATAGCCATCAATATAATTAAATATTCTTACTTCTGTGAAGTTATTTCCTACAACGTTTTCCACTTTGTAATCGCCTCCTTTAACAATTATATCAGGCTTAACTTCTTTTATTAACTCGAACGGTGTCTCTTCATCAAAAATGATCACCTCATCAACATACTTACATGATTGTAACACAAATTGTCGGTCTTGTTGAGAAAAAAAGGGGCGGTCGGTGCCCTTTAACTTGCGCACGCTTGAATCGCTGTTAAGGCCAACGACGACATACCCCAAGGTCCTGCAATATCTTAGTAATTCCATGTGCCCTCGATGTAATATGTCAAAACACCCATTAGTAAAAACAGTCCTCATATGACACTTACACCGGGTTTTTGCACAACTTCCGTAGCACATTCATTAGCAAATATTATAGCCTCACCTATGTCTTTTGTTTCTACATACTTTATTGCCAATGCGGCTATAAAAGTGTCGCCGGCACCCGAAACATCTTTAATATCAACTTGGGTAACCGGATAGATAATATCGTTGTAGCGTGCCCCTTCGGGTCCGAGAGTAACAATCAACTTGTCTTTGATATTAGGCTCTAATTTATGAGCGGTCTTTTCATACTCATAATTGTTAATTTTAATAAAAGTCATTTTTTCACACCAAGAGCCCAACACTTTTTTGGTGTCTAAAAATACCAGAGGGTGCCGAGACGAGATAAAATAAATGTCTTCTTCCGACAAAAATCCTTTATTATAATCAGAAACAATAATAGCATCATATTTATTATAATCAATATTTTTTATCTTTGTTCGAGCATTCCTTTTCCTATACTTGTTATCGTTACAATCAAGTCTCATGAACATATGATTGGCGCGCTGATCAATAAATCGCGTTTTAGTGATATCTTTCCAGTTATTATTAGTCAAGAGTTCAACAGTGGCTCCTAATTTTAATAAATTTTTCTGGACATTTATGGCCATTCCCCCATTTTCCACGGTTCTTATAGAATTGAAAACAGGAACAGGCGCCTCTGGACACAATCTGTTACACACTCCATAATTAAAAATATCTCGACACCCCTCTCCTACAACTAAAATTTTCATGTTTAAGCATCCTTGACAATTTCGCAAATCAAATTAATTTCTTGTTCGGTAAGTTCGGGATAATTGGGTAAAAAGAAGCCACAAGAGTGAATGCGGTCACTCACTTCATCATGAAATTCTCCATACATATCGGCCCAAAAAGGATGTAAGCCTAAATTGCCCGCACTAAAAATACGAGTTTCTACACCATTTTCTACTAACCGCGTTACAATATTTTTTCGATGCTCCGTACTGGTTGCCAAAGCTCCAAAAGAAATAGAAACAGGGCAATCAGCCCCCCACTTTTGGAATTCAACGTGGCCTTCCAACTTTTCCGCATAAAGCTGATGATTTCTATTTCTGTTTTCAGCAGCCCAAGAAGCTTTTTTAACTTGCCTTATGCCCAAAAAAGCTTGAAGGTCTGTAGATCTGAGGTTATACCCGGGGACGAAAAACGTGAATGGACTATGAAAATCATCAATTTCATATTTCGTCATTAACTTGTCAGACGATTCTTTAGATAAATCTTTAGCCCATCCATGAGACCGTAGCATTAAAAGCATTTCATATAGCTCTTTATCGCCCGTGTTGACCATTCCCCCCTCAATTGTTGAAAGTTGATGTCCAAAATAGAAAGAAAAAGAGGACATATCCCCCACAGTACCGACCATCGATCCATCTTCATATGCGGCGCCCAGGGCGGCACAAGCGTCCTCTAGCAAAATAAATCCATATTTTTCCTTTAACTGCAAAATGCGTTCTTTGTAATGAGGAACACCTAATACTTGTACAAAAATAACAGCGTCGGGTCTTTCGCGCTCGCATACCTCCTCTAATTGGTCCAAATCAATACCAAAAGTATCTTTATCTGCGCCCACCATAATTGGGTGTAACCCAAGCTGAATGGCGGGAGAAATTGTAGTTACCCACCCGACAGAAGGAACAACAATTTTTTTATTAGGAATTCGACCAGCTTGAAGCGCTGCCGCAATCATTAAAAGGTTTGCTGAAGATCCTGAATTGTTAAAAACTGCATGCTCGGTACCAATATACTCGGCCCACTGCTCCTCAACTTCCCATGTTAGTTTGTCTTTTGTTAAGCGTGGATAAGTTTTCAGCCACTCGCAAAGAGCATCGATATCTTGGTTATTTATAGTTTCTTTTGCTAATGGAAATTTAATTTTCATAATTTTAGTCCTTTAAAATCTATGCCATTTGCATCCCTTTCAGAAATGATTGGGCTACTGTATGGCCAATTAATATTAATATCTTTATCGTCCCACCTGATTGTAACCTGATTCTTAGGCCCGTTATAGTACTCAGACCATTTATACCAAAAAATACATTGATCGGTTAAGCATAAATGACCATTCAAGCACCCAGCCGGTACTAAAATCAATTGAGGTTTTTGTGCACTAAGGGTAAAGGTTTCAATATTTCCATAGGTAGGCGAATTTTCTCTACCGTCCACAACGGCTAGGAAAAAACTTCCACTTAAACAACCAATTAGTTTCCATGTAGTCTTGTCCCCATGTAAGCCTCTAAGCACATTATGGGTAGAAATAGATATTTTATCTTCCACAAACCTCATATTCCAATCTTGTGTATTATATAAGGTCCATATTTGACCACGGTCGTCTTCGAAAGGGTCCAAATCCGCCACAACTAAATCTTTAATAGTTTGGCTTTCTTCCTTATTTTTCAAAAAAGATATATGATTTTCATACATAATTTAAATTTCTTTCTTCCACAAGATCATGAAACAATTGTTTATAAATCTCAGCATCGTGGGCCGTTTTATCATCATAGGTAATATTTTTCGTACCTACCAATCTCAAATCGGATGAGGGACAATCATTTATCGGTTCGCCCATGAACCCAGCATAAAGGGGCATATAATTGTCTCCGTAGTGATGAATAAATTTAGGATGATATATGTATCCGCCCAACTGTTTATCAATTGTATCCCTGTGAAGTACTGGATAACCGCAAATTCTATATGTATGTTTATCGAAGCCAAAGGTGGGTATGCTAGTATACCCATGGGTATAATGTGCATTCGGGAAAGAAGGTATAGGAGACCCCATCCCTAAAATCTTAAATTTCTTGTCTTCATAATAAGAAGAATCCAAAATTCTTATCGCCTTGTCCGGTGACATGTTGGAAAACATATACTCATCGTTAGCAACGAAAACATATTCTCCTTTGCTCTTAGTGCACAAAAAATTAAGTGGATAAATGGACCCACCACTAATTTCTTCCTCTTTGAACCATGTTACATTTTCCCCCTCAACCGGTTCCGGCGAAAAAACTAAAATTTCTTTTTCATAAGAGCAGTTTGCGTTGATGCTCTCTATAACCTTATGAACAAATTCTTCATTTGGTCGCTCCGTATTTTTGGTGGGCAGTAAAAAGGACGCTTTCATATTCAATCTCCTCCATGTTGGCGCACAATATGGTCCATTAAGTTTGTAAAATTGTTTCTATGATTCTCTCTAGAATGATTTACCTTATACCATGCTAAAATGTTTTCTGATTTTGTGATCAATAATTCCCGGTTTTCGCACAAATTTTTAATACGAGGAATAATATTGTTCAAATAGGAAAAACAGCCCGCAGGGGAGCTGAAATCTTCTACTCTGTGTATCAGCGAATTAAAGCCATCAAAGCAAAATTCAGAGATACCCCACCCAGTACTAACAACAGAAGGCATACCATAAGAAAAAGCCTCAGTTAGCGATGCGGAATGTACTTGTTTGGACGGAAGCAAATATATATCTTGTTGTGCCATAAGCTCTTCTAACTTATCGCGGCTTAAATATTCAGAAATAACGTCTACCCTTGTAGGGTGCAGAGTTTTACACTTCATAGGGGTGGGAGATCTATAGGTTAATTTAACATTAATATTGTTGTCTAATAATATGGTGACCAATTCGTCAATTATTCGGCCGCCGCGATTAAAAAAATTGTTACCTCTAAAGTCGCTCCAACTGCTAGAAGCATATAAATTGATCGGCCTATCTTTTTTGAGCGATTTGATTCTTTGCCTTATCAAATTTAAATTTTTTTCTGAAGAAGAGAGCGGGAGATGATAACAATTTGTTTTATATTTCGTCAATAATATGCGGCATGTGTCTTTAAGGTGACTTACGAATCCCATAAAGTTTTTATTGTCTAGAAACAAAGACAGCACTTCCATCGGCACAGGAGCCCAAGGTGGGGTAACTAGGGGATCCGCATGTACCCCATCGAACGTATTGGGTTCTTCCAAATATAACAAAAAAGGTAATTCAAAATTCTTGGGGCTTAAATATATCGAATGATTAATACCATCTGGAGAATCTAACCCCAATATGTTGATGTCGTGGTCCACGCCCTTACTTATTGCCCTTAAAACATCATACATAGTGTGATCTTCTTTCATTGAAATAATATTAATCATTACGGTGCGGCACCCCTTAAAGAATTTCTTAAAATGTGGTCAGGTATATTGCCCATCCCCATCGAATGATCATGAACTAGACCGGACCTAGAAGGATTAAATGGAATATTTAATTTTTTCCTAACTTCTTTTTCTAATTTTTCCCGCTCTTGTACAAGATCTTCCGCTGAAATATGATCGGTCCAAACATACGATATATATCCCCCATCAGGAGCGCCTTTATAATAATCTTGATCCACACAATAATCTAATTGCGCCTGATATAGACGATCTCCATTTTTAGGATCGGTGTACACATAGCGCTTGCCATCGAAGACGGCATCATCAAAATAAGGAGAGCCGGGATATGTGGTGATAATTGTGCAATCAAAATCATCTGGCTTTGTCTCTAAGAGCCATTTTTTTGTGTTGGCAATAGTCTCGGAACTTTCACCAGCGTGCCCAATTGACATTAGAGCTTTGACTTTAAGCCCATGCTTCTTACCAATTTCTACACACCGAGTATTATCATCGCGAGTCGCGTTTTTTCTAATATTAAACAATATCCTTTCATCGCCGGATTCAAAGCCAGTCAAGAGCCATCTAAATCCAGCCTCGTACATAGCTTCAGCTTGATCGTCATTAAACAATTCGGCCTTGATAAACCCACGTAATTTAAACTCGGTATTATACTTTTTTTGGAGATTTTTAATCTCTTTCATCAAAGGTACCATCTGCTTATTGACATTCAGTTCATCATCATAAAGCATGAACCCTTTCATATCATAAGTCTTATATAAATGTTCTATTTCTCGTATCACCGAATCGGTCGATCTGACGCGGATTTTTCTTAAAAAAGGAGAGTTTCTTCCACTACAAAACGTACAATGAAACGGGCATCCCAACTGAGCTATCAAACTTATTGCTCTTTCGCCCTCAATAAAGTATTGATAAGAATCCACATCTACCAAGTGCCTAGCTGGTAGCGGTAATTCGGTAAAATTATCGTTACTTAAAAAGAGTTTGGATTTTCTGTCATCGGCGTCTACAATACCCTCTTCCAGTTCCAACGCTTCAAAAACAGCCAACTCCCCGTCTCCGCAAACTAAAATATCAAATATTTTCCCAAGCTGCTCCAGGTCTTTGGTAGCGCGGTCGCTTCCCACAAAATTTTTCTTCTTCTCTCTCTTGGCAGCTGCGTTCATGAGAGTTACATGAGGGCCCCCCAATATTAATTTATCAACCCTACCCCCAATATGATGGCCAATTTTTACTGCGTATGGGACTTGAGGGGTGGTGGCAGTAATACCAATAATTTTGGAACTACCTTCCATCGCTAAATAATCATCTAAAACATTTAAATAATTATTGACGCCACTTAGATCCAAAAAATCAACCTTATACCCCCTTTGTTCTAAAGCCGAAGCTACCTTTAAGATGCCAATATGCATAAAAACTCTTTCGTCTAACAAAAAAGGAGAGGGCGGCGTAATTAGGCAAATATTTTTAGTTGTCATTTTCTTTTAACCACTCAATAAATTGTAATGTAGGATCTTCAAAATATTTTCTCATTTTAATTTCGAAAAACTCTTTAGCATTATAGCTCATTTCTTTTACTTTATCAAGAGATATTTGTTCAACTTCCATTAACTCTTTAGCCATTTCATCTATAGGTTGGTGGGGGCTGATCTGAAAGTAGAATGGTTTAACTTTATTAAACTCGTGACCCATGGTAAATGAATCCGATACAACAACAGGTATTCTAGAAAAAAAACATACTTCAAAAAACCTAACTGAATCGACCCCGGTGCCCGAAGGGCAAAGAGCAAACGTATTTTGTAATATCATTTTACAATATTCAGAGACTATCTTGTTGTTCGGATGTGTCTTTCCTTGCCATGACGAATTGAATTCAATATTTGTTTTTACTTTGGCCAGTTCGCAAGCTTTGGCCGTTTTGTGCCGGATACCGCGAGGATCGGGGAATCCTTTAAAGCCAAAACTTTTATTAGATTCCAAAGTGTATTTTATTTGCCTGTTATTTCTGATGACATCCAACAACAAATTAGAAACTGCTGGACGTGCAAAAATTTTGATACCTTCATATTCTTTTTTAACACCTGAGACACTAACGATAGATTTTTTTAACCACTTGGGAATACTATTGTGAAACCAATCCCCCTCAAAATCAATTATATGTTTTTCTTCATTCCCCTCAAAATATTTAAATTCTTTTTCAGTCGGCAACGGAAGGCCGCAACTTACTTGTCCCATATAATAATAATCTGCTTCTTCCGCCGTAACCACTTCACAGTGCTCTTTGATGCCTTTTTCGCTAAACGGAACCAAATTATAATACTCACCCCCCATACCATCTTGCACATGTGGGCGCGCATTCGGATAAATATATATTTTAAGCTTTGTCATTTTTGCTCTCATTTGCCTCAAGAAATAAATTTACACTTAATTCTGTCATAATCTAATTCTTCCGAATTTAAGAAAAAATATTTATTTATATTGTTAATCAATTTATCGGGGTCCTTGGGGTATCCACTCTCATTATAGGCATTCAAATCGTGGTTCATAATGTTGTTGCACTCCTCATATCCCAACCCGGCGGTGTGGGCCTCTGGGTCGCGGATGAATTCCGCTGCGTCTCTTCCATGTAATAGATTATTCCATGGATTATTATGAGCCAGAGACCAGTGAGGCACACTACAAGAGGCGCCATCTATAGACTTATGGTGCTCGATTTCGATATCCTTTAATATGGCCCAGCGCTTTTCAATGGCAGCACACAAAAATGTAAATGTGGATTCTGTGCAGTATGCGGCAAATACATCGGGCCATATTTTATTATTAAAATTTTTAAGAAACTCGTTGTCATGCAAAATCACATGCGCATTACATGCTTTCCCCACCGGTATTATAAAATTTTCATCTTTTATTTGGACTTCTTCAGGCTCATGATCAAAACCTATTTGATCAAATCCTGTATCTGTGTTAGTCTGAAGGGATAACATGCCATAGCTGTTGGTTTTTAAATTTTCATAAGCTTCGGCCAACACATTTTTTTGTTCCCCGAATGTACAGCCCGAATCGACATAAAGGTAGCTCTCAAATTCTCCCAGTTGTTTCACACACTCTTGAACTGTTTTATTAAAAGTGATGTTTACAGTGTGCGGCTCGGCGTGATAACAATATGATATTTGGTTGCCAAAAGTATTATAAATCTCTCTAAAGCAATCCATACTATTTAAGCACGAGGAAAGAACCACCCTATAGTCTTCGAATTCTTGGCTTAAAAGACTATTAAGACATTTGATATACCACTCGGGATGGTCCTGTTTTATACCACAAGTATTATATACCACTAACATCTTTCTTTTTTTCATAACTCACCTTCTCCAGAAACATGTGGAGCGCCTTTTGTTAAATTTTTACACAAGTCAACATAAATCTTCAAAGATTCGAGATACCCGGGCGGATACTTCTGCTCGGGGCCCCCATAAGGCTCAACAGAACCATCTTCAATTTGGTCGGTATTCTGCATTTGTTTTAAAGAAATGTAATCACATTCAATTGGTAGTTCCCCATTAAGTACCAAAAAATAGCTCAAATAGTTATCCGCAAAGTGAGAACAGATATTAAATCGCGGGTGAAAGACATACCCATTTAAGTACTTGGTATACGTCTCTCGTGTAAAAAAAGGAAATCTACACATTACATTAGAAGGTATAAAGTCGGTTTCGGGAAAATTAGGGATTGGCCCGATATAACATGGAGCATCCGACGACATTGAAGCTATTTTCATTTTTCTGTTGCGAAATGTCAAAGAATTTAAATATTCCCCTCCTTTAGTTATGTGTGGAGAAACATAGTGGTCATCACATAAAATATAAATTATATCACCAGATGAATGGCGAGCAGCGTCATTAAAAGCGGTATTTCCATTTAGTTGTTTTTCATCTTTAACATATTTAATCCTCTCATCATCTATTTCGAACGGACAACAAACTACTATTTCTCCGTCTTCCAAGGCTCCAAAAGATGCCAGTTGATCAACGACTTTTTTGGCGTGAGTTTCATAATTTCTATTGGTAGCAATTAAAAAAGAATTTTTCATTACGTTATCTCCTCCCCAACATCTGCCGAGCGAGTCCGCGCTCGATATCCTTATCAATTGCGCCAAGTTCAGTTATTATTCCAGAAACCCATTTAACTGGCGTTACATCAAAAGCAGGATTATATATTTTCACGTCCGAAGGGGCCACCTGTACGCCTCCGATATGGGTGACCTCAGTACGTTCCCTCTCCTCAATTGGGATCATTGATCCGTTCCCCAGACTCATATCAATCGTTGACCACGGGGCTGCAACATACAAGGGGCGCTTATGACTGTGCATTAACGCGGCGACTCCCCGAGTACCAATTTTATTTGCGACATCCCCATTTGCCGTAATTCTGTCTGCGCCCACGACAGCACAGTTGATTCTATCTTGACCCAGAAGATGGGCGACAGCGCCATCTGGTATCAAAGTAACATCAATATTATCTTTCATTAACTCCCACGCTGTCAGCCTCGCGCCTTGCAAAACCGGCCTAGTCTCATCCGCATACACTTTAATTTTTTTGCCCTGGTTATGGGCGGCACGAATAACTGAAAGCGCTGTGCCGTGTTCAGAAGTAGCCAGGGCTCCCGCGTTGCAGTGTGTCAGAATTGTTGCTCCATCTTCAATAAACTCCGCGCCAAATTCTCCTATTTTGCGACACGATTCTACATCTTCTTCATAGATGTTATGGGCCTCTTCTTGAATCCGAGAAAGTGTTGTATCTTGAGACCAGACCGACTTCATTCGGTTAAGTGCCCAAAACAAATTAACTGCGGTGGGGCGTGTGCACGATAATCGCTTATGAGCCTCCTCTAAATTTTCACCGCGATAAGCTGCCAAAGCCATGCCGTATGCAGCTGCCAACCCAATCGCGGGGGCGCCACGTATAACCATAGTTTCTATAGCTTGTGCCACATCCTCTACCGTCTTTAAGTCAACATAAACTTCTTCTACAGGTAATTTTGTCTGATCTAGAAGAGTGACGATCCCCTTCTGGTAACAAATCGTTCTAAAGGTGCTCTTATTTTTCACTATAGTAATCTCCCCACTCTACCAACAAGGTGCTTTTACCATCTGTTCTATTGTAAGCTTTATAATAAGCTGGGAATATATCCTCCGGTTCATCAAGGCGTATAATTTCAATATTGTTCAACATCAACCGCATCCCATCGGTATAGTCCCCCACATGTTGGGCTTGCGGGTGAAGTGGCCTTTGTGACCCGACACTAGTTCTTATAATAACCTTTGGGCAATATTCCCCATGGGAAAAAACAGGCATTTTATCCAAATGATTGATCAACTGGTTCATAGTTAAAAGTAAAAAATTCCACCTAGGATATATACTGATTGGGATTGTCCCGTTAATTGCTAGTCCGTTAGTAATGCCCATTTGCAGTTCTTCATCTACCGGCATCTCTAATAATTTTTCTTTAGGGACATTCTTTAATGTATTAGTCATGGCGGTTCCCTTGTACTCAACCGCTTGTCCTAAAAACATCGTATCTGAACGTTGGCCCAGATATTCCATAGACCTTTCCAATTCGTCAAAATATCTCATTTAGGTCCTGTTCCCCATCTGTTCCATAGCGCTTCTAAAATTCGTGACCATTTCTAGAAACCCCTCGTCCGTTCCAGCAGGTTTTTTGGTGGCCACGAACATGATATAAGCTTTATGAATTGCACTCATACATTGCATCGCCTCCGATGAGCCCTCCATATACCCCGCTCTTGCGACCATTTCCTTCTCTCTTTGGTCAAGTTCCTTCTCTCTTTGGTCAAGTTCGCTACATTTTTTTCTAATATCTTCTTCCATCGCGATTAACTTTGCCTCTTGACCCCGCGATTTAGTTTCATTTGTTTTTTCTACCATACTAATCTCCTTTAAAGTTTGTGTCACATGCGTATGCGTTCGCCCTCTTTTGGCTCGTTCTGTGGTGCTGGCCCGGGGCGAATGGGTGTATTGCCGTAATGGTCGGAGGTCATGCCACCTGGCCTCCGATCTCTTCTTCCAAACTCCCCATATGGTGTTGGCCGATTCCCCAAAAAACTTTATTGCACTCATCGTGTAATTTATCTTTATCATACACAACTTGTATTTTATATTTTTCTTCCAATAATCGCAAGTAATGTTCTTTTTGCGGGTAAAGATGAAAGTGTCCGACGCCAAGCCACGATTTATAATTATATTGGTCCCAGTACTGCGGCGAAGTACCGTTGTGTCCAGAAACAGGGCAAACGGATCCATTTTCCCTGTTTCCAGAATAAGGTACGAGCCACCTTAAATCTTTATAAAGATCTTTAAATATAATCTCCCATCCGCAATTGTGGGGGAGCATTCTTTGTCGATGTTCGATTAAGCGATTTAAATAGAAGCCTTTTAGCATAAAAAACGAAGTGCTGTAGAGTGTTCCCCCCTTTGTGAAGGGTGGGTTGGGGCTACAGTACGTTAAAAAAGTAAACCCGTCATAGGCGCCTGTAATTGTAGATTCACAAAACTCTTTAAACTTCCCTGCTTCCAAAATCCAATGATCGCCAAAGGTGATAAGAGCGTAGCGATCCCAATTGCCTATATCCCTTTCTATATACCACTTGAGCAATTCCACAAATGTATGATGACAAGCCGAGCGTGCGGCATCAAGAAATTTCGCTCTCTCCTGTTTGTGTACAGTTGGAAGAGGAGGTTTGCCAGGGCCAAAACGCACGATGGGGCAGTTTTCTGGGTGGAACTTGATGCAACACCCAAGTTCTTCAAACAGGGGAATGTAGGGATGGTTTTTCATAGATGGGTCGCTTATATACAGATACACTTGCGCCTCTATACCTTGTGTTCTTATTAACTGCAAACCTATATATGTACTTTCTATTTCAGAATGCATATGAATTAATATATCCACTTTATCCCATGAGTCGCGGGGAGATATAGAATCATAAGAATATTTCTTCGTTAATTCATCGAACAAGCGCTTCACTTAAAATTGCACCCTTATTCCCGCCCCAGCATGGGGATATTTATCAAGTTTGTACTTGTAGTAAGTAATATAATCATCACTCAGATCTTCATAAGTAAGGATTTCTTGCTTCCAGGTGGCCCTTGTATTCGTACATACCGATTTGCCATTATCTTCAATAATGAAATGAATCGGGAGTTCATGATTGCGCGAATATTTTATGCACTCATGAGCCATCCCAGTTTCGGATGTCATCTCTCCCATAAAGCAATATACCTTGTTTGTTCCCCCTTTGCGTTTAATATCTAATGCAACTCCAACAGCAATTGGTAAGACTCCGGTAACAATACCAGAACAAAAAACTTTATGTTTTTTGAAACATAAAGAAATAGACCGACCTTCTAAAATTGCCGTCTTAAGCTCCTCGCGGGGCACCCCTTTAAGCAGGCATTGATAATGACTTCTCCACGACCCCATAACCCAATCTTCTTTTCCAATATTGTGCTTTTTAAATATTTCAATTATTTGCTCTTCGTTATCGTCATAGAGGTGAACCGGGGCCTTAATCATGGCAGAGTTAAAACATTGAGCCATTTCGTTCTCAAATTCGATTAATTCTTCTTTTGTATACACCCTAGTCTCCTAAAATTTTTCTTTTAAGCCTAATTTTGTTCATCTCTTTAATATTTTCTATGGCTTCGATACCACCCTTGTCTTTTACTTTTTCTAGAAATGGAGGATAAGAGTGATATTCAATATATGCCTTGTCCCTGAAATCTAAGATTTCCGCCGATGTTAAGGTCTCTGTTGGAAGCGGATAAGTATCATATCCATGCCAAGAAAAGCCTTCATAAGTTTGTGGTAATTCGATACCTTTTTCTAGAGCGTCCTTATATAGCTGACTTCCCGGAAGTGCCATGGCGGCATAAGCATTCCATCCAAAAGTACACAACTCTTTACTTAAATCTAATGTTTGTTGCATACTTTCCCGAGTGTCACCTGGAAGTCCAAAGATATAATTTGCCATCACCTCAATACCGGCATCGTGCACATAATCAATAACTTTCTTAATATCTACATCCTTGAATTTACCTTTAGAAATCTCCAGTCGAACATCCCGACTGGAACTCTCAATTCCTAAAGCTAACCACTTAATGCCCGCATCTCGCACTAATTTTAAAAGTTCAGGTCTGCGAACCGTATCAACTCTGGAATATGCCCACATCCGCAAGCGTTTGCCGTATCCTCTATCCCGGAGCATTTCACATAGTGGGACATAATATTTTCGATTAAGTAAAAACATTTCATCGGTAATTTTGATAGTTTCAACACCCATTTCTACCAATTTGTCAAACTCTTTAATGATGAACTCTGGTGACCAATAGCGCATCAAATTATAATTACCAGCAACCCCCACCTCCTCATCATCATCTCTATTAAGAATGTTGATCATACAAAATTCACATTGAAATTGACACCCCAACGAAGTTTGAATGGCCGCATAAGGAGAGCGCTTACTCTCATCATACTCAGCATGCCACATAGGAGCCCTATATAGATCTAAAGGTTTTTGGTCACAAGGGAGCAAATCCCATGCGTATCCTGGTAAATCTATGTCCATTCTGTCGCCGGGGACTACACGTTCGGGAGGATTAATTTTAGGAATGCCATTCTTCCTCCACACGACTCCTTTGATGTGTCCCATGTTGTTGATATCAATTTTAGATTCTGATAAAACATTTCTTAAAGCGTAGACGCCTTCATTCGTGAAGCCAAAATCAATAGAAGATTCTTTGTTCAATGCTGTCGATGGAACAGCCTGTATATATGAGCCCACATAACAAATAGGAGCGCACAGACCCGATGATTTAAAATAGCTCGATAAGGCTACTGCCCCAGCCATATTTGAAGTGCCAGCATTAACATTTTGTCCATATACCACAAAACAAACAAGACGCGGATTTAAATCTTCAACCCGAGCCAGCGCCTCTTCGTTTGTAAGACTTTCAGCTGTAACGTCAAGTATCCCAACTTTAAAACCGACCGATCTACAAGATTGCGCCAACAAAAGTGACCATGTTGGGGGTTCAATGGCAGAATAATTTTTAGCTAATTCTTGATACATGCCGACTGAATTGCCCGGGCTGATAAACAAAACATCCATTTTTATATTCTACCTCTGTCTAATAGTTGGCATACCATGGAGATTCAATGATACTGTATGCTTTAATAAGTTGTTCAATACCATCATCTAAATCATATTTACACGCGAACCCAGTATCATAAAATTTTTGACTGCTTACAATATAATCTCGGGTATCAGGATCAGAAGTAAATTCTGCTCTCATAATCTCCAGTGGTAAATGATTCTGAATTTTTTGGGCTAGCTGGAGTTTGTTCATATTTAATTCATCATTCCCAACATTATAGGTTTCGTTTTTGCATCTTTCCCAATTATCGATAACAAACATGAAGGCATGACACACGTCCTGGATGTGTACATAGTTGCGCATGAATTCGCACTCGTAGAGCACTAAAATTTTCTCTCTAAGTGTCTTAAGAACAAAGTTATTGACCAATAAATCGGTCCTCATTCTAGAGGCGGGGCCAAAGACAGTAGCCAAACGAAAAGTGACATGATTTTCTACATTTTTATATTCGTTTTCGCCTGCAACTTTTGTTTTTCCATAAAGAGATACAGGGTTGAGGGGGGATTCTTCCGTGCACACAGAGCCATCAACGCTCGTACCATAACCTGAGTTAGTGCATGGGTAAATGATTCTTTGATCATTAGATTTTGTTTTAGCAATCCACGCATTAACCTCGTGATTAATTTCGTGCGCTCCTCTCACGTCCCTGTCACACAACGGAAATCCCACAAGAGCGGCTAGGGGGATAATAACATCTGCCTGTGTTGTGTAGCGCTCCAAAAGAGATAAGTTTCTAACGTCTGCTTTGACGAAATGAAAATTAGGATCAGGAGTGTACCGTAAAAGCGAAGTAGCATCATACATGAGATTATCATAAACTGTTACTTTGTGTCCATCCTTTAACAGGTGTCCAACCAATTCGCTACCAATATACCCAGCTCCACCGGTAATTAAAATATTCATTTAATAATTTCCCTCACATATTTAGCAATAGACAAGCAGCCAGTTAAACCTGGCGATTCAATGCCAATTAAATTAATAAAATTATTATAACCTAAATCATCTTCATTTTTTATAACAAAATCTTTAAATAGGCTATCTTTTTCTTGTAATTTTGGTCGAATTCCAGCATGCGCTGGGTATAAGTCATACAAATCCAGATCTAGATAAGAATTAATAGCGGCATGAAATTGAACTCTGTTTTCTTCTCCAATTCCATATTTTACCTCGTTTACATAATAAGCATTTGGACCAAAAGACAAGTTGCCATTCAAATCTAAAACTGTGTGTATACCTAAAGACTTGCCATTTGGATCTGGGGTTGGATATATCAACATGTTCATGTTTTTATATTTATTAGTCTGATAGTATTCGCCCTTGCACCAATATATCTTGTACTTGTCAATGCCTACCATTTTTGCTATTTTATCACTCCAAAGTCCAGCAGCATTTACTACTATCTTTGTTTGTATAATAACATCCTCACCGGTGGTTGTCAACTCATAAATGTCGTTTTTTAACTTAATTTCGCTTATTTCAGTGTTGTAGACACTTAAAACACCATTTTGCTGTGATATTCTCTTTAAATTAAGCATTACTAAATGACTGTCAACAATCCCGGTAATGGGTACATGAATTGCTTTTGTAGCTTTAATATTTGGTTCTAATTTTTTAATTCCTTTTTTATCTAGCATTGTCAGCGCCTCTACACCGTTTTCTATTCCACGCTGATATAATTGTTCCAGTACTTCCTCTTCCTTCCTGTTTGTTGCAACTATCAATTTGCCACATTTTTTATGGGGAATATTATATTTTTCTAGAAATTGATACATCAATTTATTACCCTCAATACACATTTTTGTTTTGAGAGTTTTTTTTGGGTAATAAATACCAGAATGGATTATTTCGCTATTTCTACTAGAGGTGTGCTGTCCAAAGGATTTTTCTTTTTCAACCAAGAGAACATTTTCATAAACTTCAGATAATTCTCTTGCAACCGCGAGCCCAATAACCCCTGCGCCGATTATGACAACATCGAATTCGCAAGTTTCGATCATGCATCCCAACTAATCTCCCAATCTTTAAAGTCGGCTGCTAGGCAGTCGATTTTATAATCTTTTCTCCCACCAGCCAACTCTTGAATTTTATTTTTTGCCGTGTTTCTTATACCATTTAATCCATGGGTGAGTTCAAGATTATTGCCGTCTTTGATGCCCTTACGATAGTTGGATTCGTTATGCCATATATGCAAATTCATCTGGGATAAAACCACAATCGCTCTTATGGTTTCAGAATCTAATCGAATATTTTCCTCATCTAAAATTAAACTAATGTCATGTAAAATTGCAACAATTTCTTCCCCGTATTCTTCTTTATGTTCTGCTATAAATACTTCCTTCAATTGTGCGATTGAAAGGCGATCAATTAGTTCAGATAAAGTAGGTAAATATTTTCTTTTTTCCATTTTATTCTTCCCCTCTTTTTTGAGTATAAACATCGTTAAACGCTTTTTGCCTTTTGGGCATGTATTCGCTATCATACCAAATTTCAGAAACTCCAACTGTTTTATGAAACGCATATCCATTTTTCTTTAAAAGTTCCCGACAAAGATGATCCTTATCCAGGTCAAGCCCATCTAATTCCACCACTATTAAATAAATGGGGATATTCCAATCAATAGTTTTTAGTACCTCATACTCGCCGCCCTCAACATCAATAGAAAGCAAATCAACATAACGCATATCGTTTTCTTTCATTAGTGAAGATAATTTTTTAGTTTCTACATCAATAGATCTGCTAACATACATCGAATTTGCAATATCCGATTCGGGATTCGCATAGGCTCGGGCCCGGGCAGCGGGTGACATCGTAGCTTCCACTCCCGAAACCCATGGGCCTCCCATACCGCCGCCGACTAAAAACGATACCGGGTCTTTTTGCGGGCTAACCACGCAATTATATAAGCAGTTGCTAGGACGAGTTCTTTTTAAGGTTTCAAACATTTCGGGTACTGGCTCTATTAAAATTCCTTTAAACCCTAGTTCCTCTTCAAAAAATTTAGTATTGGAAAACTTTACACCATCTGAGGCTCCTAATTCTATATATGTACCCCCATTTTTAAAAGTGGCAAGATCTTTCGAGATAAAGTCTATGTATACTTCAAGGTCTTCCCCATGCTGGCCATAGAAAATCACAGCTGTCGAAACACCAAATTGGGTTTCGATTTGGTCACCGTTCTTCCATTTACAATATTCAACTAATCTATGTTTTTTTTCCACGAGGTCTCATTCTCCCAAAAACTGCCTAAAATAGGCTCCATATTTCTTATTATTATTATAACCAAAAATGTGCGAATATTTAAAGAATAATTTAGCTTCTTCTTTTTTCTGCCTTAAGTTATTCTCTTGTTGTGATCTTCCCCCTTCAAGATATAATCCTATAATTTTATTAATTTTTTTAAACCTACTGCCATTATTAACTGCCCTAAGCCACATCTCCCAATCATCGGCAAAATCATGATTTTCTTCATCAAAAAACCCTACCTCTTCATGTATTTTCATTCGCCACATTGGCATAGGCCCTGGTAGGCATTTAATCATATTTTCTCTAGAGAACTCCCCTAAAGAATGTTCTACTAGCGTGGATGCTTTTGTGTGTTCGCACGTTTCATTTTTTATAGAAGTGACTAAACAGTCGCCGTATACTAAATCAACATCTTTATTATGGGACAAACTATCGTACATCACACGTATAGCGTCCTCTCTTTTACGGTCGTCAATACATGCCAAGGCAACATAGGGGGTGGAAACTTTCATGAGGGCTAAATTGTGCCCCGCTGTGGGGCCAAATCTTTCTTCAAAACGACAATAAACGATATTATCGTACTTTTCCAAGTAAGGGTTGATTATATCTCTTTCTCTACCAGGAGAAACAGAATCAATTAAAATAAGTTCGCACTCATCAAACATGTCGAGGTTTGTTATATTTTCCAAAAACCCCTCTAAATATTCTTCTCCACTATGAAAGGTAGAAATGATACTGACCTTTTTCTCAGCAACCGTTTTCTTAGCCTCTGTTGATTCTTTTATTAAAATCTCACATATTTCTTCCCTCTTGCTAATCATATAATCGATTAATTTATCACCCTTGGTTGTAAACCAATCCTCTTGGGCGGCGCCCACAAGTCCATTAGTTTTGACAGACATCCCCATCATCCTCGCTTCGCACACTATGCGCGATAAAGTCTCAGGTGTACCCGGAAAAAACACTAAGGTTTTATTCCTTCCTAATTTCTCCAAAAAAGCAATATAATTATTGTCTGATACAAGCTCATACTCATGTCCATGCGCCTCACAATAACTGACCGCTTTAGAGGTATTTTTATGAGGAATATTCGATTTCATTATGGAACATTTTTCTGTCTTTTTTTGACTTCCAATTGCTCTCAACTTCTCTAAAATATCCAACGACCAGAGGTTACCGCCCACGCTCAGAATATTATTTAAATTCAAATTTTTACACAAAATATCTCGATGAAAATTAGTCTGACATAAAACTTTTTGAGCATGCTTATAGAATAAATAATTTCTAAGCTGGGTGGATGGGGCTTTAAAATTTCGGTAAACAGCAGGATTCCTAGATGCTATATATTTGTGATCGTGTTCATAAATTATGTAATTTGCATTTTGAATTAACCACTCTTTACACTCGAAGCTTAATTCAACGAAATTACCTATGATAAAAAAAGAATCCTTGTTCTTTTTTAGATATCTCTTATCAACATGTCGGGAGTGTATTTTGCGAACTGTGTGTTTTTTTTCTTGTAATAGTTTGACAAGTTCTTCATTATTTAGCTCACCGCCGCCTATAACGTTTTCAAGGAATAAATCAGCGATAAAAATAAAGCATTTATTCATAATCCTGAATTATATTCTCAATTTCAGACATCCAATTTTCTTCTACCATTTCAGGTAAACAATTTTTGATCGGAGCTACAAACTTATCATACTGAATTTCGGGGGCGAACTCTTTATGCAGCCATGTCTGAAGTTGTTGGGCTTGTTTCTTAAAGCGCCCATAATCTTTACGCACTTCTCGCAAGCGCATTTTGAAAGACCCCTGCTCGGGATAACACCACATAGAACCTTCGTGTAATACCCCAGGCCAGATGGCTTCCTGTTGAATGGGTTGTAATTTGTGAGCCACCACCCCAAACATGGCTTTGCTTTTTTCCTTGCCAGTCTTTTTATCTTCAATGGGCATATGCAAAAAATCACATTGACCACTCCAATCCGGCGCTACAATTGGAAGTCCGCTATAAGCCGCTTCAAACAGCGGAAGCCCAAATCCCTCGCCGTGAGTAGCTGATATGATCGCTTTAATTTTAGGGCTTTTATATAGGGCATGTACTTCCTTGTCTGTCATACTGCCATGCATGAGATATATTTTACATTTGCGATTGGGATACTCACCCAATAAATTTTGCAATCTCTCGCTGGTGTGAAAACGATCCTTGCGAGAATCGTTTTGCCAGTTCGTTTTTACCACTAAGCCCACTTTTTGATCAATAAATTCTTCCACGCACCATCTAATTGTATTCTCAAGATTCTTTCTAATACCCCATTGCGCAGTAACGAGAAAATTAAAATCATATTCCAAATCTAAATCCAAAGGATCAGTCTCAATATCTTTAACACAATAATTTGCAGTAGTAATCGGCGTTTGACATCTAAAGTTGTGTATAGGCTCCCCCGTATTATTATCGGTGCCGCTATACACAGTATTTTGATAGGTCTCTTTAGCAAAATTAGAAACTACAATAATATGATCCATTAGTTGAGATTTTTCAATCCACATAGGGGCCACTTGTGTTGTCTCAATCCCAGCAGTAAATCCAATATTAATTGGCGCCAACTTTTCCCACTCGTTAGGAATTGTTATTTGAAGTGAGGCATCATATTGACCTTTGTGTTGAGCGTGGTGTAGCCCTTTTTTGATAAGACCATCTATCCATCGCCTTTCTTCATTATCTTCCCAAAGCCAACCGTTGTTTCCCCACCCGGTAGGAACAACATAAATATCAAAATATTCTTCATGCGCTCTCAAACACCGCAGGGCAAAACGTGATTGCTCTCCATATCCACTTCGCGATAAAACGGGCCCCCTAACTAATAATCTTTTTCTCATTTATTTTACCTCTGAAATGTTCCAAGACTTATAATTTTTTCTAGTATCCCAAGAACCAAATTTTTTGACTACGTGAGTAAGCAGTTTATCCCAACTTTCAGCATATTTCTGAAAATTATAATTTTTCAACACATGTTGGCGCCCCATGTGGCCCAACATTTCCCTCTCCTCACTCCCCATGTTATGAATTTTTTCCATAGCAGCAACAACACTCTCTTCTGAAACGCGATCTTCATAGATCCATGGAATATCTTGAGACCCAATAATTGCCCGGGATGCGGGTTCGATTCCTACGCCGAACCAATTTTCCCCATCGGTAACTTGCTCCTTGAGACCCCCTGTCATTGTAACAATAATTGGAGTTTCGGTGGCTAGAGATTCCAGAGTTGAAAGACCAAAACCTTCCGCATCCGAAATGCTCACAGTACAATCCGCCATGCCATACAATACGGCCATACTTTCAGGAGGGAGCTTGTCTCGTGAGAGCATCACCTTCTCTTTCAAATCTAAAAGTTCTATAATGGCCTCCAAGTCTTGACCATGCGGGTCTTTAGGGTCGGTGTGCATCACAAGAAGTGCTTCATCCCTTCCCACTTTGTTTAAAAAGGCATTAAACCAAAATATTAATGATCCGCTCTGCTTCCTTCTGGCATTTCTGCTGTTAAAAAGAAAAATTGTCTTATTTTCAGAATCAGGGAAGTTCCCCAATCTCTGGGCTGTGACATTTTCCGCAGGTAATTTACAAAATATATCTGTATCTACAGAGTGTGGAAGATAACTCACGTCCCCATGTTCCGGGACTACCTCGTCCACAACCCCCTTGGTTACTTTAGAGATACAAGCTATCACATCGGTAGATTCATACCATGGTCTATTATAGGTTGGGGCTGGGAAGTTGTCCCATACGTGATAATAGACCATTGGAACAAGGGGGCGAATTTCGTCTTCCATTTGCCACAGCCAGCCCCAAAATCGAGGATCTGTCATAAACCACAAGAGATTAGGTCTTTCTGCCCGAAGCAACGAACGTATTTGGTCCGGACTCCCATAACCATCAATCGGGTAGACCACAAAATCATCTCCCCATTCCTCTGTCTTCAATGGTCTATAGTCGGCATGCTTAATAGCGCCGCCTAGACAAACAAATTTGTATTTACCGGTCTGTAGCATTGCGTCGATCATGTTTTTTGTTTGGATTCCCACGCCTGAAGGGCTTAAAGGATGATCACTTAATACTAGTACTTTAATCTTTTCTTCCACATCAACCTCTTATTCATGGACAATATTGTGTTTTTTTGAATTCACAGCGATTACAAGCTAATCTATTTTTCAAAAAATTCTTTCTTGCTATATTATGCAATGCTTTTGTCAACAAGTTAAGGGCGTTTTGTGTTTTTTTTGCTCCGCTTGTCACCCTAAATATTTCTACTTTGTTTTTTTTGGCAGTTCTTTTAAGGAGGGCAAAGTGTGTCTCAATATTAGAGGGGTCTATATTGTATTTGTTCGCAAAATAATGTTTATAGAAAGTTAATTGATAAGTGGTCATGGGGTCAAATTTTCTTTTCACATCCCATCCCCATGAACAACTCTTCCAATCGATAATATGGTATTTGCCGTCTGGCGTTTTTAGTACCAGATCGATAAAGCCTTTAAACTTGTATTGGTCTTCGTACCCCTCAACATCTTCATATATCTCTTCTTCCGTTGAAAACACTTCATAATCTTGAAAATGCTCTTTCACCCCTGGCAAAATCAAAACAGACAACTCGGATCCTTGCTGCTTCATTTCGTTGATCATTTTTTGATCTACAGGAATATTCTGCTCTTTAAGCGAATTAACCTCACCGATGAATTTCAAGTCAAAATACATGCGGCATTCGTCTTCCAGTTCGGGATGCAGTAATACATTTTCACATACATCATGAATAGCAGTTCCAAAGGCCGTATATTCGTTACCTTTGAAGCCTTTTATCCCGTCAATATATGTTATCTTATGTTTAAAAGGACAATCATTCCAAATTTTTAATTCTGAAAAAGATACATGACTCACTATTCACCTCGGTCTGCTAGTTTTTCTATCTTATTATACAACACCGGGGATAGTGATTGCAAGGTATTAAAATCTTTTTTCATAAAGAAGGCTTCAAAGGCATTCGCGAAATATTCTGACAATGAGGTAGCTCCGTAAGGAGAATAGAACAATCCTCCTGTGAGGTCTCTTAAGTTCGAATAACCTATTTTCTTATACAAAAGTTCATCAAATTCGCGAGTATATTCCGGGTTAAGAAAATCAAGCAAGTTTATATCGTAACCCTCTTCCTTCAATATATAATAGAGCTTTTTCCTCTTGCCTAAAAATTCATTCTCTAAACGACCGTCTCCATAAATTTCTAATCCATTTTGGGCCTCTACAGAATGCGCTAATTCATGTATGATGTCATCAAGAAAATCTTCCAAATCGTCTTGGATATTAGAGACGTAAATTGTTCCGCCTTCAAAAAAAGCATTAATATTTCTTTGTTGGAATTCTTTAAAATCTCCAATATATATCGAATCAAGTCCATATGTCAGGTGAGAGGGAATCAACTGTTCAAATTTGTTAATGATATCTGGTACATTAATAGGGGTGACAAAGGGATCCTTGATAAAGACGTCGATATTGCCAAATAATTTCCACTCTTTTTGTTGGTCACGAGCTTTTTCGTTCGAGGACTCCAGATAAGATTGAAGATTACTCATCTTTTCCTTCTTTCTCTTTCTGTTCTTCTTCGTAAGCTAGGCGCTGACCTTCGTCTACATCTGCTAGCGCTTGCTGGTATCCCCGAATCCAATTTTCTTCAGCAATCGGCATTACAAAGTCGGGAAAGTCTTCTGCCATAACTTCCAAAACCATTTCTAATGTAACCTCATCATTTTCGGGCTTTTTCTTTTCTCCCACATAACTAACAATCATATCCTTGAGTTCTGTATCTTTTTCCACCTTCTCTTTTAAAGCGGGATTTTTTTCGATCTCTTGTTCGGTATCACCAAATTTTACTTTCATTATTATTTTCTCCTTATGCTTATATAGTAGGAAAGGGGGGATTTGAACCCCCACGCCTAATTTTGGCAACAGATTTTAAGTCTGTCGTGTCTACCACTTCCACCACTTTCCCAAAGAAACATTATATATGCTAATGGGAAAAAAGTCAAGAGTTTGAATTGATATATTATAAAACTTTTGCGGCTAAAGTGGCAACTTTGCTGCGTTCGCCCTTTTGGAGAGTGACATGGCCTGCAATTTCATAGGCTTTAAATTTTTCCACGGCATGAGTTAGGCCATTCGAGGTTTCGTCTGTATAAACATTATCAATTTGTTCGATATCCCCCGTTAGTATAATTTTAGTACCTTCTCCTACGCGAGTGATAATAGTTTTCAATTCATGAATGGTTAAATTTTGAGCCTCATCGATAATAATGAAAGCATTAGATATAGAGCGCCCTCTTATATATGTCAAAGCTTCAATTTCGATAGTGCCATCTCTTACGTACATTTCCAAAGCCGCTTTATCGTTACCCATTAAAAATCTAAGGTTGTCTTCGATGGGCGCCAACCATGGAGACATTTTTTCTTCCATGGTACCGGGTAAATATCCGATGTCTTTTCCCATGGGCTGGATAGGGCGAGAAACAATTAATCTTTTATATATTTGATCTCCGTCAACTGTTTGCTGTAAAGCAGCTGCAATTGCGCACAGAGTTTTACCAGAGCCAGCCTTCCCCACTAAAGTAACCAACTTAATATTGGGGTCCAATAAGAGATTTAAAGCATAAGATTGTTCTTTATTGCGGGGAAACACATCCCATACTCCACTTTTGTATTCATTAACTCTTTTTAAAGGCCGTTCATAGTTCATGAAGCGCGCCAATGCTGTTTTTTTCTCATTAGAATTTGAAACGAGCATCACAAATTCGTTTGGAAAAAGTTTTATCTCTTCGGGTTCAAAAAAGACGTCTTCGTTATTATAGAATCTGTCGATGATCTGATCATCGACCAAGTGAGAGGCTGTACCAGTATAAATATAGCTTAAATTTTTTACAACTTGGCCCTCGATATAATCTTGCGATAAGAGGCCAACTGCATCGCATTTAACGCGCATATTAATATCACGTGATACAACAATTACTTTTCTTTTAGGTTGAAGGTGTTTTTCTGTTAGAGCAGTCCCAATAATTTGATTATCAGGTACGGAGGGGTCAAATGCTTCCGGAAGGTGAGATGGGTCATGACCTTTAACATAGATCATACCTTTTCCTTTGGCGATTCTTACACCTTTGTTTAAATTTCCTTTTTCACGGAAAGTGTCAAGAGTTCGAATAGATTTACGTGCATTAATACCTACACCATCTTGACGTTTTTTATGATGATCTATTTCCTCTAGAACTTTAAGAGGAATTATGATATCATTATTTTCGAAAGAAGTTATAGAATCGGCATCTGTTAAGCAAACACTAGTATCTAAAACATATATTTTTTTCATTAATATTCTCTAATATTTTTTCATTCTATCATATTTTCTAGAAAAAGTCAAATTTTAATTTTCTGCAGCGTCTATCATTTTCCAATAATAGCACGGGACAATTAAAGCTTCTTCATCATTAGTAAATATATGAAGATCAAAATTACCAACAGTTTCAGCAACATTAATATTAGAATAATTATTATTTGCAGTACCCAATTGCATCGAGGGCGTTACTGCAGTCTGTGTCATACTACAACCATTAATCCAAAACAAAAACACTATCGCTATCATTAACATGGTAATTATATATTGTTTAAGCGAGTGACATTTCATTATTTTTGCGACTCCTTGAGCGCCTTGCAAGAAGGCGGTTATATTGGTGGTAATTAGCCCAATAATTTAAATAAAACCTACTTATTTAAAGAGGAGCATGCTATTGTGATAAAAAAAATACTAATTTCTTTGATATTTGTTCTGATGAGTGCTGTCACTCTATCTTGCGCTAACCATATTAACCCCTCCGTATTTCAACGGGATTCGTTTTTAAAATTAGAAAAAACGTTAAACGTTGTTGTATGTTCCGATAAGGAGAAAGAATGTAAAGAAATCAACAAATGGGGTTCAACTGCATCAGGCGCCATAATTAAAAATCGATTTGACGGTGCATATGCCCTTACTGCTGCGCATGTGTGTGACGATAACAAGATGAAAAAATTTATCAGCGCCTACTTTACGAAAAACTACCCTGAATTAACAATTCAATATGATTTAAATTTTAAAGCTAAAGCCATCGATGGCACAGAGTATGTAGTTAAAGTAGTGGCTCAAGATATTGAAAATGATATATGCATATTATGGTTAGAGGATTGTTACAAAGAAGCTATTCCAATAGCTCCAGGCGCGCCAACACCAGGAGATCGAGCTTATAACACAGCAGCACCTCTAGGTATCTTTGCAGCAGAAATGGCGCCCTTGCAAGAAGGGCTTTATAATGGAGATGTGACCAATAAGGCTTTTTATTCTCTGCCGGCGATTGGGGGGAGTTCTGGATCTCCCATAATGAATCACAAAGGGGAATTAATAGGCATGATCCATTCAGTCTACCGATCATTCAACCATTTATCGTTGTCGCCAACATATAAAGATTTATATGACTTTATTGAAAATAAAACACAGAAGGATATAGGTCTTCACATGATTGATATTTATATGAAGCAATTGGTGAAAATGAAAAAATCTCTAGAAGAATAATTATTCTTGACTTGACTCTTCAGTATCAGTCGCGTCTGCCGGCACTTCAGTTTCTTCAGCATCAGTATTTTCCGGGTTCTTCTTTTTATCGTTTGCGGCTGTGTTTTCGCCGTTGGTGTTCTCAGCCTCTTCTTCCGTAGCTGCTTCGCCGTCCACCTCTTCCGCGACTGCCTCTACAGCCTCTTCCACTTCGGCTGCAGCTTCCTCGGCTACTTCTTCCATATTTTCTGCTTCTTCTACGGTATCACCCTCGGGAGCTACTTCTTCAGCAGAATTAGCATCATCCTCGCTAGTACCAGAATCATCGTTCGAGCAGCCATTTGTCAACATAACCACACACCCGATTGCAATAACACACGTTCCAATAATATTCATAATAGACTTCATTATAATTTCTCCTTTAGAAATAAAAGAAGGTCAATTTAGTGACCTTAAAAACAACATACGTATTATATGTCGTATAGGTAGTATTGTAAAGAGAAAAAAGCTTTATTTAAGATATAAAATATTTATGGCTTTGTGAGATCCGGACATGTATCGCAGTCGTCTGTTCTAATGATTTTGGGACGCTTAAGATCTTTAAGATATTTTTTAGGATCCCCGAAATCTATATTCCCAGATCTAGTCCATGGATTTTTAGCTGGCCCCGTGACCCGAAAATTAACTTTGGATATTAACCTTTTAATGGGAGAATCGTTCTTTTCACAGCCCGGGCATTTTTCTATTGTCTCCAGAGTATTAGCGTTAACACTATGATAGATACTAAATATTTCTTCACATTCGCAGCATTGATATTCATAGTAAGGCACTTTTTTATCCTCTTTTCCAAATTAACAGCCCAAGTCGATTATAGACTTTTTTTAAGCTTTCTTTCACTCTAGAAAGGTGTAATTGCTCATCATCAAATAATTTTACTTTCCTTTGTTGAATATGGCGGCAAAATTGTTTTACCAATTCGTTCCCCGTCTCATAGTCCATATCCTTACAGCGGTATTTACGATATAAAACGGGTTTTTCGTCTATAAAGAGCGTGACAGTTGCAATTTGGTAGGTGGGGTCGAGAATCTTAATTAAGTAATTATTTGGTTCGCAAATGTAGTCTACTACTTTACTTTTCATACGATGATTTCATCTACCAAGCCATACTTCAAACAAGTCTTAGCATCGAACCATAAATCGCGTTTTAAGATTTGATCCAATTTGCTTTTTGGAACAGTCGTATGGTTCTCATAAATCTTTTTTATTGTATTCATGAGAACTTCACTATTTTTCATGTCATCTTTTAATTCTTCGTACTTGCCCCACATACCTGATGAAAGTTGGTGAATGAGCATAAAAGAGTGTTCATGAATTTTTCTCTCCTCTGCCACAACGCTCATGAGAGTGGCTGCGCTAGCGGCACAACCATCAACGATACTACAAACAGGCACTTTGGATCTTTTTATATAATCCACCGCCGCTAGGCCCGCAAAAACACTCCCGCCATAACTATTGATATGTAGAAAGATAGAACGATCCCGCTCTCCAGTATCGTAACTTAATGCAGCTGTTTGAAGATTAACGTTTAAATTTCTGATATACTTGTTTAAGGTGAGGATTTTGGATCTTTTGACTTCTGAATAAAAATATATTCTATTGTGAGATGCCTCGACCTTGTTGTCTTCATCTGAATCCGAGGCTTCAAAATCATCTTTGATTTTCCACTCTAAATCTTTCATTTATCCTTCTTTTTGGTTTTCTTCTTTTCTTTCGGCTTATCATATTTAGGGTTTAAACGGGCTTTTACCATAAATTTACTTCCGCCCGGGCCACACCTTTTGACTTTAGCTTGGACTTGATCGTTGGGAGTATTGCCCCCTAACAACCCATTTCTTTTTTTATCTGCTTTTTCAAAAGTTTCAAAAAAACCTATTGTTTTCCATGGAAAGGATTTTGGTTTATCTTCTTCGGCCATTATTTCTCCTATTTATTGGGGGGTACCCAACGATTGTCATTACTTAAAAATTTCCTAAGTTCTTCTAGTCTTTTTTGAGGAGCATCCAAACCTCCTACAATAGTATATGCAACCAGCTTCTCCTTGTTGGGATCTTCATATATTCCTCTATGAATAATAGCGCCCCCCGTAATAGCCGCCAAGGTGTCAAAACCATATTCAATAGAATCCATAAGACCGGCAACCTCTTCATACAATTTACTTCCCCCAACAACAATGCTGGCCGCGCCTTCTGCTGTTGTTAAATCAAATCCGCTAGCCAATAATGTTTTTTCCAAATTCTTTTTAAGAGCCGAGGATACAGATGTTTCATTCTCAACATTCTTAACAGTCGTAACGCCAAAAATCATACAGCCTTTTGTTTTCATGATCGAGTCATAATCGGCAGGATCAAATGTGGTGTAATCGGAATCTTTTGTGGCGAGAACGTTAAATACATGAAACAACCCAGCAATTGTGTTATTTAATGTTGGCCAAAATTGTTTTACTGTCAGTTTAGGATAAAGCTTTTTAATTTTATCGTTGTCTATCAAAATAAGCGGCGCAAAATCACCATTAGCTGCACTGGCACATAAATTCTGTAATCGATTATAGGCATTATTAGCGACAATGGGGGAAGCACACTCTCCTGCAGTCGGTAAAGACGCAATAACGCCAACACGCTCAGAAGCGTTTTCTTTTCCAACATATGTGAAATATCTTTTTGCGACGTCAACAAGAGGCGAAACGCTTCCGCCTCCTGTGCCCCCTGCCGCTCCCACACAAATCAGAATGCGATCAATTTTCTCTCCAAAAATTTCACGCAGTTTGTTAAAAACTTCTTGACTTTTCCCCTCAAAGGCTTCCCGGGACTTTTCTTGATTTTTGCCGGCACCTTGTTGTCCAAAACAATCTAAATGAAATTTATGTCCATCAGGTAAATCTAATAAAGAAAGGTCACTCTCTGCAGTGTTAAAAGCAACTGCTTTTTTATAACCAAGATCATAAAAAGATTTTGCAATTCTGCCACCAGCTTGTCCCGATCCTATAATCGCATAAGTTAAAGCACCGCCAGACTCATCTTCAATCTCATCAACTTGTTGGGCTTCGACCTCATCTGGATCAAAATCCTCAATATCTAAAGTTGGAATATTTAAGTCAACCATAATTTTCTCCTAAAAAGTACATTTTATTATAACACTAGTAAAATAATAAATTAAGACGCAATTCATAATATTCTAATTAGCTCCTTCCAATTCTTTTCTTTCTTGCTCGGGTACTTTAGTCGCCGTAACTGGTTCAAACCAATTAACAATATCCATATTGGGTATTGAGTAGAAAGTACCGGGATATTTTTCTTTTATTGTGTTTAAGAGATCGTCAAATTCAATCCCTTTTCTTAATCCATAGGTGGGGTGACGCACTTGCTCTATATAGCTTTCTGGATCTCTTTTCAAATTATAGAGGCTTGTTAACGGCACTTCTACTTTATAAAGAACTCTACCTTGTGAAACAAATGGTTCTCTTTGGTCGAGGTTTAAATAAAAAAAAGTTCTGGGGACGGTTGATGTTTCTTTTTCTCTCCGTGAAAAGGCAGATCCGCCAAAGCGAGAAGGGTCTATGGTGAGCGATTCAGCATCGACAGGAGCATAATGATATAAAGTTACTGTAGAACCATCACCATAATTTTCGATGTCTTCTTCTTTTAGAAACTCTTTGAATGATTCAAATAGGAGTTTCATTAAAACTTTCCCATACTCATTCTTATTAATCCTTCTCTAAAATATTCTTTTGTAGAACGAGCTTCGGGGTCAAAACGACCCGTAATATATTCTACAGCCTTTTCAGTTGAAAACTCTGGGTCCATATAAAGCATAATCGAATCATATAAGTTATTAAACTTACCAGACGCCATTTGAATGACACTGTTCATTACGTAATATGTTTTAAGATCTTCAAACTGTGGATCTTCATAAGGCTTCATTTCTTTTTCTTTTTCTATCTTTGGACCTTTCGGACCTTTTGGTTTCTCTATTTTTTCAGGCGCCGCAACATAACCAAATGCTGTGCCTTTTTTTCCACTAGCAGTAATGCTTCTAGCACCTTTCGCAACCACTTTCCCCTTTTCGTCTCTTATCCCCAAGAGATATTGTGCAGCTGCTTCGTAACCCTCATTGTCTATCTTATGTATGGTTGATCCCAACCAATCCTTTTCTTTTAATTTTTCTAACATTTCCAAGTTATTATTAAACGTTTCAACGTTTATAATTGATTGTCTAATCTGATCAAAAGCAAATTGGGTTGTAACACCCAAACCAGCTTCCCCGGTTTGTCGAATTTGGGATGCAACCCAAACAAGCGCCTGTAGTTCCTGTGGTAATAAATTAAGGTTTTTGGCCTCTTTTGCAACCATTCTAGCCATATAACGATAAGAAACGACGTTAGACATCAATTTACCTTTAATGGCTTCCCACTCTTTTGCCGTGGAGGCTCTTCTTATATCTGGGTAGAATGCATCAATCATCCAAGTATCTATTGTAGAATTCCACTCATATTCTTCATCATAAATTATTTCTCCGTCATCGCCTCTTTTACCAGCTAAATTTGGAGCGATGAGATTGAGAGCAAAATTTGGCACTTTATGCGCACCAGTATATCCTCTAGGTTCTCCCGGCTGTCTTTTTTCTGACCCTGGAAACGTTTCCAAATATTCTTTTAGTCTTTCTGGGTTTTCTTCCGCATCATCTTTTACAGCCCGGTACATAAAAACAGCTTCTTCTAGATTCAAAGCAAACTTTGCACGAGGAGAGTAGGTGGCAACCATCAACCCTAACAAAGTAGCGTCTCTATCACTTTCCGTTTCTTGATCAAGCATAGAACGAATATTGTGATACCAATTCTTGGCCTCTTCGTAAAGACCTTCAGTTTCCTGCGTACTTTCCACAAGTTGTTTGAAATCTGCTAATACTTTTTCCGGCACCCTTATAACATAGCCACCTTCTTCGAACTCTTCGGCAGACATTCTACCCAGACCCTTTTCCAAACCTCTTGCAGCCTTTGGACCACGATCAGCTAATTCACCTTCGGCGCCATAATATTTTTGTCTAAGATCTAAAACTTTCGGATCAGTTTGTGCAGTTTGATATGGTGTGAGACCTAAATCATCTTCTTCCGCTTGTTCTGCAACCATTTGCAATGGTTCTTCTGTTTCTTCCTTATTAACTATAGGATCTTCTGTAGTGAGATAAACAGAATCGCCAGTTACACCCAATGGTTCTAAAAGCATCCTCAAGGGGTCAAATATATCAGCGTTTAAAGCCTGATCGGCTAACATAGCTATGGCGCTATTAAGTTGTTTAAATTGACTTTCACTGAAAAAGAATTCTTTTTCACCAGTATTCTGACGAGATGTAATATCAACTACGTCTTCTTTTATAAACTTTCGCCAATTTTCAAATAGGAGTTTCATTTTTTAAAACTCTTTTGGCAATTGATCTAATAGACATGCGAGCATTT
>Ga0209434_1000055_pt1 | contig 74471 bp, 100 predicted proteins | sample ETNvirnome_2_300_FD_184068 | JGI IMG/M metagenome (GOLD analysis project Ga0209434, IMG submission 184068) | Marine viral communities from the Pacific Ocean - ETNP_2_300 (SPAdes) (version 2) | ecosystem: Environmental > Aquatic > Marine > Oceanic | place: Pacific Ocean | collected 2013-06-22 | reverse complement strand
GAACTACTACTAGAGCTACTAGAACTACTGACTGATGATGAACTGCTACTTAATGATGAACTGCTGCTGCTACTCAGGGAAGAACTGCTAGAACTTACTGAACTACTACTAGAGCTACTAGAACTGCTGACTGATGATGAACTGCTACTTAACGATGAACTGCTGCTGCTACTCAGGGAAGAACTGCTAGAACTTACTGAACTACTACTAGAGCTACTAGAACTACTGACTGATGATGAACTGCTACTTAATGATGAACTGCTGCTGCTAGAGCTACTAGAACTACTGACTGATGATGAACTGCTACTTAATGATGAACTGCTGCTGCTACTCAGGGATGAACTACTGCTTAATGATGAACTGCTGCTGCTACTCAGGGAAGAACTACTGCTTAATGATGAACTGCTGCTGAGAGAACTGCTACTGCTAAGCGATGAGCTGCTACTGGAAACTTCTGGTGGAAATATTGGCGTTATATCTGGAACTATTGGGGCTACAACTGGACCAACTAGGTCTGGTAGTCTTGGAGTATCTTCTCCCGAGGGGATTGAGCCCGGTGTTAATGGAACCTTTATGCGTTTGCGAACAGTGAACTTCCTAAGCGGGCTTGGTCCAGTTGCTCCAGATAGCTCTTTTGGAGAAAGTCTTGGGTCAGGCTCATTTGCTATGCGTGCCTCTTCGTTTAAAGTTTCTTCCTTAATACTATCGCGACCAGCGGCGATAGCATCGGATCTTATCTTCCCAGTAAGGTTTTTGGCTCGCGATAGCGTGAGCTGAAGATAGTTGCGTATGTCAGGGAAACGATTTAAGTCGCGGTCGCAGAGGAGCTTTGCTCTTCTGTAGTTGAGATTTGCAATATATTGAAGCCAGTCGTAGTTATAATCTGCCCAGCGTCCTGTTTGCTGTGTCAGTTTTTTTTTAATTATGTCAATAAATGCGTCTGGTAGTCCTAGGCGAGTAAAACAATCGGGGTTTGCAAATGGGGCGTCAAAAGGCGGGGTGACAAATGTTGCTCTGTCATCCCTGTCGATAAATCCGTCTGGCAGACCAAATAATTTCACTACGTAGCCCTGTCTACAGTTTGCGTAACTGTATCATCTGCCACTTCTTGTATTGTTGTTACTGTTTCTCCATCATCTGCAAATGTAGTAAGTAATGTGTTTGTTAATGTGTGTTTCTTAAAGAATCTTCGCCATACCTGAACCATCATTTCTCGGAAATTAGTTGCAGGGCCTTTTGGCCCAACCACGCTTACATTATCTAGCCCATCAGTTGTAAGCTTAACGTTTTGCGTGCCAGTGTCAAGATCAAATTCATGTTGCGCATCAGCAGCCCCATAAGTTTCTACAGTGACACTTTGGTCGTTCCATGCCTGAGATGTTGTCGTGTCCATAATGATAACGACAGCAACACTAGCTTCCAACTCATTTTCTGTGAGCGTTAATTGATATATGCCATTCCCAATATGGACAGGCTGGTTTGTTGTTGCGGCAAAAGTTCCTCCGTTTTTACTGATTTCAGTATCAGTTCCTATAAAGTCAGTGCCTGCTGAGAGGAATTCAGTTCCTCCTTGATTAACAAGCTCAAAATATATGTTTGTGGTTTCTCCGTATTTTCGTAAAACGACGATCATCTTCTATTTTCCTTGTTTGTAGATAGTGAATTAAGTGCCTCATTCACGTTTATATCTTAATTGCTTTTTCGATTAGAGGATCAATTTCGGTCTCTTCTGATTCATACCAGCCAGACGGCATGCCGCCAATTTGCTTAGAATAATAGTCGTGGAAGAGCATGTACCAGTTACTTCTGCGGTTGTCAGAAATTTTGTGTACTTTTTTGCTCTCTACCCCTGTGCGTTGCATTGCAAAATTTTCAGCTTCTTTCTTTAAACTATCTGAGTCTGATTTGTTTGCAAATATTGGACCCCAGTGTAATAGTTTTTTGTCTTTTGAAATAGCCCAAAAATCAAAGAGTGGTGATCTCAAATCATTGACTGCTTGGCTAAATAGAACAGAAGACGGATCGAAACCTTCTGTTTCCAAGTCTTCTTTCTTCTCTGTTTTTTTTAGTATTGATGTTTCAACGGGAATTAAATCCTCGGAAAATAAGCTTGTTTCAGTTAAAATATCTTTAATATGAAATCTTGGATTCTTAATATTTGCAGCATATGAGCCCCATACGTAGAGATCCTTTACTCCATCGATCTCTTTGATGGACGCTATTTCTTTTAAGAGCGGAGATATATCCCTAACCATAGGGAATGCTTTATTATACCAGCTGCCTTGCATGACATTTTACTACCACAAAAGTGGTGTAAATTCTTCCTTCATAGATCTAGGCTCACTAGCATCTCCAGTGAGTTATATATTTATTGAGTTGAAAGCATGATAATGATTTCTTCGTTTTTTTGTAATGCTTGATTTTTAATGCAAGCCCCCAATTATAAATATACCTACAACATCCAAAATGTTTACTAAGCAGAATTTTCTGCTTAGTCTTCGGATATAATCTGTATTTAAATGATTTCAGCATATAATCTCATTCATTTTTAATGCTTTCATATCCTTGTAGGAAGTGGAAAAACCGCCGATATAATCAAAACATGAATATTAATATAAAATCTACAATAAAATCGCTGGGAGTGTATGCTTTGATTTGTTTGGGCGTTCTAGCTGTGTTTATGGCTATTGCCGCACCCATATCTGTTTATATTTGGTTTTCATATGGGTATGTTTTGTCTTGCTTTTGGTCGTGGTTTGTTATTCCCGTATTTCCGCAGATGCCTATATTGGGCGTAGGGAATGCACTGGGAATTATATTTGTTGTTATGTTATTGAAGATGCACATAGGGATAATGCCCGCAGATGCTATAAAATATAGCGTGGAATACGGTGATCTTACAAAAAAACAAAAGATGATATTTTGGAGCTCGCTTGTTGCTCCATGGGCATTTTGCTTGATGGGCTGGGTCGTGAAACTTATCGTGTATTAATTTTCCTTTTCAAAGAGGATTTTACAAATGTGAGCGGGAAAGCCCCACTTCTTTAGAGTGGGGATGAAAGCGAATAAGATTTTAGTTGCCTTCGAAATCTTTTTTGAGATTATTTCATCCAGGTGAAGGAATTCTATATATAATCCGGTAATATATAATAAGAACATTATTTAGAATAACCATACTTATGAATATAGAAAATCTTAAAAAGAAATATCAATCAGATAATGGATTAATATATTCATGCCAATATCATGTTATTTTCTGTCCAAAATATCGTAGAAAAATATTGATAGGAAGTATTGAAAAACGATTAAAAGAACTGATTATAGAAAAAGAAAATGAATACGGCTATTCAGTTATTGAACAAGAAACTATGCCCGACCATGTGCATCTCTTAATAGATATTAATCCTAAATTTGGTATATATTCTATAATTAGTAAAATTAAAGGATATACGTCTCATACATTAAGAGATGAGTTCCCAGAACTTAAATCAAGATTGCCCACGCTTTGGACTAAATCAAGATTCATTTCTACAGTAGGTAGTGTGTCTTTAGATGTTGTTAAAAAATATATTGAGGATCAAAAAAATAAATGATACTAACATATAAGATTAAACATAGTCTTGATTTTTCACAACAACTCAAACAAGCAAAACAAGTTGCAGATTTTGCTATATCTAATAGAGATAAGCTCTCTTCGAAATATGTTAAACATTTTGGCTTGAAATCTGCTATTAGTAATCAGATCTTAAGAAAATATGGACGCTCTAAAACTAAAAAAGTTTCTAAAGTAAAACTCACGATCCCTAATCAATCAATTAAATTATTTGAAGATACAATTAATATACCTTGTTTAAAACTTCAATTTAAACATAAAATTAATAGACAATTTTCTAAAATTAACCAAATAGAAATTGGGCCAGAATATTGTTATATATCAGTCCAAGTTGAAGAGCCAGAACAACAAGAAACATCTGATTATATTGGAGTAGATTTAAACACCACAGGACATTGTGCTGTAATTGCAAATCCTAAAAATGGTAAAACATTAAAATTAGGGAAGTCTGCGAACCATATACATCAAAAGTACAAAAACACAAGACGTAAATTTCAAAAGTTAAGAAAAGGATGCAAACTTAAAACTATTCGTAAAAGAGAGACAAATATTGTAAGAGATATAAACCATAAGATAAGCAAAAAGATAGTTCAATATGCAAAGGAGAACAAATGTAATATTAAACTTGAAAAGCTAACTGGTATTCGTCAAAACAAGAAACAAGCAAGATCATTTAAATACGCCTTGAACAGTTGGAGTTTCTTTCAATTAAAAATTATGATTGAATATAAAGCCAAGCTGCAAGGAGTAAAAGTTGACTATATTGCTCCCGCTTATACAAGTAAGTCTTGTAGCAAGTGTGGACTCATAGGCAACAGGAATGGTAAGATATTTAAGTGTCCATCGTGTGGACACGTTGATCATGCTGATTGCAATGCAGCATTCAATATAGCAAAGCGATCGCTAAGTATTGATCGATCACAGCAAGACAGAGATTGTTGTGAAGGGAGCACTGATGCCCCGCAAGTGGCTCTGGGTTTTGAATGCAATCCAACCATAAGAACCCCTATTGCTTTAGCATAGGGAGTATGTCAGCTACAGCAAACTTAATCCAACACGGAAATGCTGGAATTAACCTTATTCAGTTGTTCAAACTATTTTTGCCCGGAAAAGGTATTTAGCCCCAGAAACTTAATTTGCCCGAGAAGCATTATTCAGTTGTTCTGCTGGTATAGTGCAATCGGGTTTCTACTTCGCTATTTATTTGATGGGCCAAGATTTTTTTAGATAATAAAGGTTTTTTTCTGTGTTTCCGATATAATAAGCTTCAAGGAAGTCTCATCATGTTGCTTATAAGCTTAGTGGCGAAATGCGGTCAAACCTTGTTAGTCTCAACGAAGGCTAACGGAACCGAACGGGCGGCTCTACCACTGAACTAGATGAGGGCTTGCTTGGGAATTAATTGTTTTATGAACAATTAATTATTGTACTGAGCCCCCGTTTTTTTTAATGTGAGAAATGAAAATATATACTTTACATGATTTTTCAAGAAAGCCCCATTTCTTTAGAGTGGGGTAGAGCTTGTGGAGATGCCAGTGAGTAAGCCTGGATCTGTGAAACAAGAATCCCCCTTGCTTTAGCTGGGGGAGTATGTCAAGCTATGGACTCTAACGATTTTCAAACAATGATTGAAGCAAGTGATTTAAATGATCGTAAAATTTTTAATGAGATGCTAGTGCATTTTCAGTTTGTTGCTAATATGTTTGTGCTCAAAGCATATTTAGAGTCAATTGGCAGTCAGAGAGACACTGTTGTAGAAACATTGATTGATCAATGGAAAGAAAATCTTGAACAAACAGTAGACGAGGGGCTTTCTGGCCACAAATTGATGCTAGATGATTTAAAAGAACAGGGAGTAGATATAGAAGCAACCTTTCCTACGACAGCGGAAATGCATGAGAAGTATGATGGCGGAATGGCGAATGCAGAAAAATTTCTTAGACATGTTTTGTCGAATTAAATATTAGGAATATTGTCATGCAAGATTTAGTTCCCATTAAAGTATTAATTGGATTACGACCTAATGGATATGTCGATCACCCAGATTGGAGTCAATTACCATTAGCAGCTACTGAAAATCCAAAAGATCACATGCAGAAGCAGAAGCTGCTGGAGAGCATAAATGTGAAAATTGCGGATTTGTTTTTTATAAAACAGTTTTATCTTGTCCCAAGTGCAATCATACAATTCTCCAGAACTAAATTAGATTGATTATTGAGATAGCCACAGGAGAGCAGTTGGCGCTAGACGGGGTTGCTCCCGCACGAGGTTCAATTCCTCAATTCCCTGGATGGGTGAACGGGCATCGATGCCCGATTTCCTGTTGGCTTTTTTTATTTCTGATAGAGAAATCGGAGTTTCCTTATGAAGAAATTCATAGCTGAAAAACAACCAGCAAGAGAAGTCCAAGTCCTTAAAGAATTTACATGTGATCTATGCGGCGAGCCAGGGCATGTGGGAAATCGCACATGGACAGGTGATATATATAGGGTAGAAGAAATCATAATTTCTTATCGCAGTGGGATTTCTTACCCAGAGTGTGGAAGAGGAACTGAGCTTGAAGTAGATATGTGTCCTTCATGTTTTAAGCATAAGTTTATTCCTTGGGTTAAATCACAAGGGGGTGAAGCGAGAGAAACAGAATGGGATTAGTAGCCTAAAGTAATAAGTAAAATTCTTAAAATTGGCTTGAAACGCTACAGCTTCAATGTGAAATGTGAAATTGAACTTGCTAAAGGCTGGCGACTTTCAGATAAACATCATACCCACTCGTTTGAAGAGTACAAAGAACACTTGTCGCAACAGGATTTCTCGCACATAGATAAAGTTTTAAGTAGTTCGGCAGGAAGAGCATCTATAGCTAAAGCTATGGTTAGTGGTCGATATTAAACGAATTGATCTTTAAGGAAGTTAAATGGCTAAGATTTTACACGAAGGCTGGGATTCATTTGCTTCTGACCCCGGAACTGTTGACACCATGAACTGCAAAGTTTGTGGGGAAGTTATGGAAGTTGATAGAAATTTAAATGAACCTAGAATCTGGGCTGGCGCAATGGCAAAGATGTCTGTGTTACATGATCATTTTTATTGCGAAGATACAGGTGAAGAATGGCACAGGCAAGCATATGCATTAAGAAAAGCAGCGGATGAGATTCCCAGTGCTTGTCTCGGGAAGACAATGAATGACGAAGCAGACGCAATCGTAAAAGATAAAATGCCCACAAAGAGTAATTGGAAAGAGCTATTTTGAATTATTAATTATCTGTCACCTGTTGTAATAATTCCTCTTCTTGTTTAGCTATTTCTCTTCGCCTTTCTAGTCTGTAGCGATCTTTTTTTAGCTGTTTTACTTCCAGCCAGCTATAATATTGTTCTTCTTGAGCGGAGCAAATAGACTGCTCACTGTCTGTTAGGGTGTTTTTGCGAAACAAGTCCCAGATTAGATAGTATTTAATAGCCATTGTAGGAATCCGGTAAATTTTGCAGGAATATAGATATCGATATTATAGGAATTTTTTCCACTAAGTGCTGCGGGAGTGTTGTAGAAAAGGGAGTGATTTTCCGATAATATGTTTATAGTTCTTTGACATCTGGATATCTGGTTTCTAACAAAAATCTCAGTAGAGATTTTACTGTTAGTATGAAATCCAAAGTTTGTATAGTTCTCATGTTTATTCAGAGTCAGAAACACAATAATAAGCGAGAACCAAGCATGTGTGTTCATGAAAACCTCAAGAAAATAAAACTTTGAAAATATACAGGGTCGGGTAGACCCGGTGAGCTTCTGGAGATGCTAATGAGTGAGCTTAGATCAGTGAAGGAAGAATCACATTAAGTTAGTAATGTAGAGCGCCAAGAGTCAACAGGCAGAGGGCAGAGACACCTATGTATACTGTGCAAGACCATCCAGATATTATTCCGAGGGGTGATTCTTCTGAGCACCTTAACTTGGTTCGCAAGCTCGAAAGACAAAGGAGAGATCTCGAATCTTTAAATAACGAGCTTAATCATTTTACATACGTTGCCGCACATGCTTTAAAAGAACCGCTACGCACACTTTCTAGCTATATTCGTAAATTTGTAAACACAAATCGCCGCTTACTAGATGATGAGAGCCTTAATAACGCCGGTTGTATATTAGAAATTAATGAACAAATGACAACGCTTATAGCAGGATTATTAGAATATTCTCGTGTTACCCGTCCTTCATGTGGATGGCATAATGTTCAAGATATTGTTAATGAAGTGCTATTTATGATGGATCGCCGTATTAAACGGGGAAATGTTAAAATTTTGTGTCATAGTCTAAATGAAGAAGTATTGTGCGATAAAGTGCAGTTGTTACAGGTGTTTCAAAACTTAATATCTAATGGCATTAAGTTTAGAAAAAAAGGGCAAGGCACAATTATAGAGATTGCTAAAGAAACTTCAGAAGACGAGAGATATAATTATTTCTATGCTAGAGATAACGGCAGGGGCATCGGTCAAGAAGATTTCGATAAGATATTTCAGATGTTTAGTCGAGGCTCGAATATCGTGACAGATGGGATGTCTGCAAACGGGAGCGGCATAGGGCTGGCAGTTTGTCGCAAAGTGGTAGAACGGCATGGTGGCAGAATTTGGGTAGAATCAAAGGAAAATAAAGGAAGTACTTTTCACTTCACATTATTAAAGAATCCAGTAAATGGTAAAAATGGAGCATAATGCTCCGAATAGCCGGTAATAAATTAATGTCGCCTTGGGGTAATGGCAGCCCGGAAGGTTTTCGCCCTTCAGACACCGGATCGTTACCGGTAGGCGGCACTTAGGAGACACACATGCTTGATTTATTAACATTAGAACAATCTCACGCAGAGACGATTGTGCGAGAACTTATAAATACTTTTGAACAAGGAGCTGATGAACTTAATCTTAATTGTGAATACGACATATCAGCAGGACAAATATCTGATACAAAAGATAATACATGGTTTGTCTTTGACACTCAAGAAGGAACGTTACTAGATGAATTTAAAACAGCATTATTTGCCACAGAACTGTCTGAAGAAGAACATAAAATAGTAGAAGTTTTCATTAAAGACATAATGAGGCTCATAGAGAAAGATCATATTGGCACTATAAGGAATAAGATCAGAGAAGTTTTATTACCGGCAAGTGATGAAGAAACTTTACCATTAGATAGAATTAAGATATGGAATGTGGAGATTGTTGACTATTCTTCGGTTCCATATCATCATAAGTTTCTGTCGAGAGTAAAGAAAGTCCCAGGTGCTCACATTGATACAAAAGCGGTTGCAGATAAAATGTCTGATTTGAGAGAAAAAGATGGCAATGCAGGCAAGCCAGCAAGGGAAGTTTTTGAAGAAAATCGAGATGAGCCAGAATTTGAAGGTATTCTAGAAATAGAAGATGGAGAGAAATATTTAAATGATGTGACTTTAGCAATATTTGTTGACTATTCGTTTTCAGAAAAAATGATGGAATCTGCGCCAAGGTAAATTAGCGAGTGTGATGCAATGATAACATGAAAGATTTCCATTCTTTATCTGGGAGTTTGATTCTCCCCACTCGCATTTTGATTTAAGGAGATTTAAAGTGAAATTTTTTATCACTGTTTTTCTTTTAGTTATTTTCCTTGTCCCTGCTAGTGGCTGTCAAAATGATGCTCAGACAGGTGCTTTAATTGGTGCTGGCGTTGGTGCAGCTGGTGGTTATATTATTGGGAATGAGCGAGATAAATCGAGGAATCATCATGGGCATTATAAAAGAGGGCACCACAATAAACGTCGGCATCATCATTACAACCATTATTGATTCTCCAGAAGAAATTAGGTGATTTTAATTAGGCGAGGTTAAATGATGTTATCTCTAAAGTTATCGCGTATTATCGCCGTGCCATTTCTTTTACCAGTTATCTTGGCCTTAATGATGGCTCCTCTTCTTATTCCTGTAGTTCCCTTTGTTGCTTGCTTATATCTAAGCACTCCACCGGTGGAACAATTCGATCCTCGATTTTCTGTGGGAGATATGGTTGTAATAAAAGCTGGGGGAGAGACAGGACAAATAGTTAGTTCTTCTTGGTGGAGCAGCCCTCGTCGTTATAGCCTTGACTACGGCGTAAAGGTTTTGACACCAGAGTATGAAGATTATAATCGTTGGTCGATTTTTGATTTTCAGGAATATGAGATAGAATTAGTAGAATAATTTTGCACCCGCTCGGGCGTTTCTTTAGGTTAAGGTTCCTTGATGTTTACTCTTCCAGAAAAGGATGTTTCAATGATGAATTCAATTAAATCGCATGTTGTGTCTCATCCGATAGGAATAAGCATTATATTGCTGCAAATATTAGCTATTGTAGCAATTTTCTTATTTGCTCCTTTGTCGCCAATGGCGACAATAACAATAACATCAAAAGCAACAGCGGCAGAATCCGGTGTCGTTCCTAAATTTTCCGCAGGTGACATGGTAAGAACAAAAGTTGGAGGATATGTAGGGCAAATAAGTTTGATGGCGGGGACAGGTGGAGGCGTGCCTAATTATGATGTCAGGTTTACTAACCCTTGCGGAGGAGGGTTCCTTTTTGATTATGTGAGCATGAAAGAATTTGAGATAGAACCAATTGAAATGATGGAGCCAAATAATGGCGACAGTGGCACAGATCCATAAAATGCTCGCAGATTTTCAGAAAACTCTCGACTGTAGAGCATTAGATTTACGTTTGAGTTTTGCTGACATAGTAATGGGTGGACTAGATAGGAATAATTGGGAATTATCAGAATTAGTAGAACGGTCTGGAGTAACAGAGCGAATGCTTTCTCGAATTATTAACGCAGATCAGAATTGCACGTTTCATACCGCTGCTAGAATTTTGTATGCATTAGAGATAGAAGTAGAGTTTGTGGTTAAATAGTCTTGGACTGTGGCGCAATCGGCTAGCGCATCTGATTTTGATTCAGAAGGTTGTAGGTTCGAGCCCTACCAGTCCAGATTGAGAAAGTCATGGCAATAGAAAATTATGATTATACTTTTGAATATGACGACCCACGCGATATTTGCCCTGTTTGTGGGATTGTAGATGATTTAAATCCTGATTGCGAAGAATGTTAAATACATATGAACTACCAAGGGACAAGGATAATGAGTATATTAGATAATTTTGCTTCTGATTGGTTGCAAGCACAGCAAGACGAGAAAAAACTTAGAGACAGTCTTCCCAAGACAAAAAAAAGAAGCAAATGAACGATTCGCTAAAGAAATGGGACTAAAAGTTCATAATACTCTTTATGAATTAAGAGAGCAAGTTCTTGCTTATTGCGAGCGTCAAGGACATATTCCAATAGATGCGTTTGTTGCGTCACCTGATGCGGAAATGCTTTATTATGCCATAATTGAATTACAGAGAAAATGCTCTGAAAAAGACATATTACCGGGGTGAATGCGTCGATTCATCCCCGCCGCTAAAGACGACGTGGTTTTCTCGGCGATTTCGATCAATTGACGTTAAAAGAAGAAAGTGGCTAATAGTTCGAATATAATATATAAATGTCATTATTTATTCGCCAGAACATTATTCTCCATTCGGGTCAGAAGTCTGATTTTAAGATTGAATGCGAAGCACTAACTGATGAAGATATTGAAACATTAGCATATTTAATATCTAAAAAATTTAGATTTAGCAGAGTTATTGGAATTGTTCGTGGCGGCATGCGTTTAATGCTTGCTATGGAACAATACATTTCTCCAGAAGAAAAGTTTCCTGTTTTAATAGTTGACGATGTTTTAACAACAGGCGGCAGCATGGAAGATGCAAAAAAGAAATTAGGAGAACCCTGTCTAGGAGTCGTTATTTACGCAAGAGGCGAGTGCCCCTATTGGGTTTATCCAGTTTTTCAGATGTGGAAGTAAATAATGCGGACAAAGGAAGTGTTGATGAGGGTAGTACGATGGCATATAAAAGAAGTGAAGGAATTTTTTGCGCCTGTTTTTTGGTTTTAAGTTGTTTAGGTTTAGAGGATGAGTATGTTTTTGATGTATGCGGTTGATTCTCAACACATTGATGTAACACAGATTAATAAAAAGGATAATTAAATGGCTCGAAAATTTCAAAACCAAAAGCAAGATAAAGTTAAGATTGAGTATCCAAGTGCTTATGGCTCTCATTCATCAATGATCGATGAAGAGATGACAGAAAAACTTAAAGACAAATCATTAGTAGTTTTAAAAGATGAACGAGGTCATTATGTGACTGAAAGGAAAAGGCTCGACACTAAAATGGCAGATGCAAATCGTCATTGTCTTGAAGAAACAAGAAAGAAAGACTTAACGGAAGTAATAACATGACGCCGATATTTGACGATTTATTTGAATCAGACACGCTCGTTGATGATGTTGAGACAGAGGCTGATGACCTTGAGCGTGTTATTACGCATTTAGATACATTATATGAAGCGGGTGAAGATTGTGTTCATCCTGATACGGGAGATGCAGTCGCTGATTCAAAGTATGATGAATATAAGAGTAAATTAGCTCGGTTACGTCCCGATTCTAAAATCTTTGAATCCGTTACAGCATCTCAAATAGAGTCTGATGCAGATGTGGTGCAGCATGACCCGCCAATGACTTCGATTTCAAAGATTAATGGAGATGATGAAGAAAAAGAGAAAATGCTTCATAAGTGGTTACAAGATCTCATCCCGAAAGATCATACCCCAAGTTATTTTGTAATGGGATATAAGCACGATGGAGTTGCTTGCGCTCTTTATTATGAAGATGGAGAATTAGTTCGAGCAGCGTTACGACCTAGAGATGGAGTTAATGGTGAAAGTATTGTTAACAATGTTAAATTTGTAGAAGGCGTGCCTACGAAACTATCAAAGCCAATCACATGTTCAATTCGAGGTGAGCTAGAATGCCCTGTTTCAGTGTTCAATGCTTTGAATGGCAGCGATGCCGTTGATGAAAGACAATTTGCAAATCCTAGAAACTATACAGCGGGAAGCATTAGACAGTTTAAAGATCCGCATAAAACAAGAGCTCGTAAATTAAGATTTACTGCATATGCTATTGAGAATCTTGACGATCCTTCGTATGGCACTGAGATCGAAAGAGAAAAATTTTGCACGCAAGTTTTAAAAATTTCCTTTGTAAAGCTTTATCTGTTTAGCAAAGATCGCCTTGCTAAAATGGAAGATGAGATAGACAAATTAGATTTCGAAGTTGATGGAATTGTCATTTCTGTAAATGACCTTGAGGCACAAGAGCAATTAGGCAGACATGGAGATCAAGCAACGGGCAATCCTAAGGGTAAAATTGCATGGAAGTTCAAAGATGAAATCGCTAAAGTTACAGTGAAAAATATTAGATGGCAAGCAGGAAGGACTGGCAAACTTACTCCTGTTTTAGAGTTTGATGGGGTGCAATTAGAAGGTACAACTGTAACACAGTGTACGGCACATAATGCCGGTGTTATAATGCAACATGAAATTGAGGCGGGAGTAGAAGTTGAAATCAAGAAATCGGGAAAGATTATTCCTAAGTTTGAAAGAGTTGTCTCAAAAAGAACATCGGGTACATCTTTTGGGTTAACTGTTCCAGTTTGCCCATCATGTAATATTGTAGATGTTAGGACGAAAGAAAACGGTTCAAAGAAGAGTGGAGACTGGACTTGTGAATTTGTTTGTGCAAATGAAGAGTGTCCAGCGAAACAAGTTGGCAGTCTTGTTCACTATTTGAGCACCATGGGAGTCAAAGGACTGGCTGAGAGCATTACTACTAAGCTAGTAGAACAAGGACTAGTTAAGAACAGGGCAGACTTTTATCGTTTAAGTTCTGTTCGTTTAATTGAAGCAGATATCCGACAGCGCACAGCATTGTTGACAATTGCTCGTATATGGATGGTGAGAAGCCCAGAAAAGATAAAAGATAACGCCAAGTTGGCAGGAGAGATTGCGAACGCTGTTAATCAGCGAGTTATTACCCTGGTCGAAACGTTTATTGCTGCTTTGGGCATAGTGGGTGCTGGAAAAGGAACTGCAAGAGCTCTGTCTTCTCATTTTGCAGGAGACTTTGACAGGATACGTAGTGCGACAAAAGAAGAGTTGGTTACGGTTGAAGATGTAGGCGAAAAAACGGCTGGTTTATTAGTTGATTTTTTTGCTTCTCATGCAGACGAAATAAATCAATTGTTATCTTTTGTCAAACTAATAATTCCTGTAACAGGAAAATTGAGCGGAAAAACATTTGTGTTTACAGGTTCGTTCCCGGGCGGAAAATCAATCCACCAAAAAGCTGTAACTGGTTTAGGTGCTAAAGTTGGCACCTCTGTTTCAAAGAAAACTGATTATGTTGTCGTAGGCGCGGATGCTGGTGCAAAAGAAAAGAAAGCAGAAGAATTGGGTATCACGAAGATTAGTTTAGAAGATTTGAAGAGGATGTTGTAATGACAAATAGTGGATGAGAAAATGCCAGAGAACGCAAAGATGTATTAGGGATTGTGTAATATGATATTCATATTGTCGAGCTAGAAAAATGAACGTGGCACATGAAGTTAACTAAAGTAACATTTACTGGCGTAGATGACAATACTTCTGTCCACGAGATGAAAAGGCTGTCTGAGTGTTTTCCATTTATTGAGTGGGGTGTGTTGTTTTCTAAAAGCAGGGCGGGAACTCCTAAATATCCGTCTTCGGATTGGGTCGAAGAGTTGTTCTGGTATATCCAGGCGTGTCCTACTATGCATCTGTCAGCTCATGTTTGCGGCAAATGGATGCGTGACATACTTCATGGTAGTTGGGCGTTTACAAGCAGATTTGGATATCTTTATGATTTTGAGCGAATACAGATTAATTTTCATGGGAGGCAAAATGATTTAGGTGATGTGTTTTTTGGTGCTATTGAAAGATTTGGTCGTAGAGTTTCGCATACTTTTATTTTTCCGTATTCTGATAATATAGTCTCTGTGCTAGATGAGGCATACAGACGAGGCGTTGATGCCGTGCCTCTTTTTGATATATCGGAGGGCAAGGGGATAGAGCCCTCAGAATGGCCAGATACAGTTCCTTATGTGAAAAATGGTTATTCAGGTGGCTTGAATCCTGATAATCTAGAAAAGAATTTGCTAGAGATTGCAAAGAAAGCAATAGACAGAGATGTGTGGATAGATATGGAAACTGGCGTGCGATCAACAGATAACAGGTTTGATTTTTCGAAAGTATTGCAGTGCATAGAGATTATTGTGAAACTTGCCGACAAAGGAGATATATTGACTTAGTTGAATCAATATATTCATGCACAGGGCGTCTTTAAATGAAGCAGCTTGACAAAGCACCATTGATGATTTAAAGTTACTGAAAGCGGCTATGTTGCCGTTGATAAAAGAATCAGAGACATTGGACTTTCAATCTTCAAACAGTGTATGGGTGGACTATGGGCAATTAAGAACAGAAATTGCCACTCTAGAAGATGATAGGGTTATGACAAAAGTAGCAGACGAGGATAAGAATAAAAAAGGATTTAATCCAAAACCTTTAACAATTTTAAAATATTTTTTAACACAGGGAGAAACGGTATTTTCCTGCCGTTTAATCTCCAGCGGTTTGAAATTCTGCTTATAGATTTAAGATACTCGTTGTATCTATTGTTTTTACACTCTTTGAAAGGAGTCCTGTAATGAAAAGTTTGAAAAGTGGATTCAGGTTGATTAGTTGTGTTTTTGCCTTGCTAGTAGCAGCCTCGGTTGCAATGGCTGATGGCGCAGATGCCATAGAGGCAGGGGGAGACAAGAATGCTGTGTCAGGGTTGTTATCTGTTGATCTTGTGACCCATTACTTCAATAATGGTATTTTGCAGGAAAACCAAGGGCTTATTTTGCAGCCTGGGCTTGAAGTGTCACTCGATGTTTTTGATGGCGATGGGTTTGTGTCAGATGCAGCCCTGGTAGTTGGAACGCGGAACAGCATTCATAGTAACCGGACGGGTTCTATGCGGGATGAGCTTGCTCCATGGTATGAAGCTGATGGATATGTTGGTTTTGACTTAGGAGTTGGTAATTTCACACAGCGAACGGTGTTTAATTACGAACATAGCCCTAATGACGCATTCGACAAGGTGAGTGAGTTTGAGCTGAGCTTGACATACGATGATGGATCAATATGGGAAGGAAAGAATTTTCATGGGTTCCAGCCATACGTTTTAGTTGCTATTGAAGTTGATGGGGCTGCTGATGGCTTTGAGGAAGGCACATATCTGGAAGTTGGCATTGAGCCAGGATTAACGATTGTCCAGATTGGTGATGCTCCTTTAGACTTATTTATTCCTGTTAGACTGGGTGTGGATTTGGAAGACTATTATCAAACTATGTCTGCCACGTCAACTGACACAGGACTAGGTTTCATTGAAGTCGGTGCTAAGCTTCAGACTAGATTTCCTGGAACTAATGGCGTGATTCATGCTGGTCCTTATCTTCTGTTCCTTGAAGATGGACCGGAAATGCTTAATAATGGGGGAGATTGGGAGCTGATTGGCAGAGTAGGAGTGGAATTCCCCTTCTGATTGTTGGTTCCTTTGTTAGACGCCCGAGCCCTAGAAATAACTTCTGGGGCTCGGATTTTTGATTATGGATATTATCTGTTATCCAGATCCGTTTTTAAAAGATAAAAGCGTCGATGTTAAAACCGTTGATGATGAAGTGCGTAGTTTTATTTCGGAGATGAGACACGCATTATTGGTTCGTAATGGACTGGGGCTTGCTGCTCCACAGGTTGGCAAGTTGTGGCGATTGTTTATAGCACAAAAGCAAGTGTTCATCAATCCGAAGATTACAAAGTTCAGTAAAAGTGTGTCTTTAAAGGACGAAGGCTGTTTAAGCATTCCAGGAGCGAAGGTGGGCGTTGCGAGGTGTGACACATTAGAAGCGTCGGCATTAGATGAAGATGGCAATAGTTTTTCATTGATGGCAGATGGAGAATTAGCACGTATAATTCAACACGAATATGATCATCTTGAAGGCATTTTAATTATTGACAGGATGTCTCCAATTGATGATATGGCAAACAGCCGCCAATTAAAATATTTAAGAAGCGTTTTTAAAAAATGAACTTTTGTCTATCTCCCAACCCGCCACAGACTTGCTTTGTGGCGGGTTTTTCGTGGAAAAATTGAATATATAATGTACTTATGATCCCGCTTAAAAAGAGATTATTCTGGATAGAAAAGGGATATACTGTCTTATTAGAGGGAAGGGCAGGATGCGGAAAAACTGCTATTACCTTAGAAGCATTCCGAGAAGCGAACTTAAAGTTTGCTTATTTCTCCGGATCTACATTAGATCCATTTATTGATTTTTGTGGTGTTCCGGTTAAAATAGATCATCCTGATGGTGAAAGCTCTATTAAGTTAATTTTGCCGGAACATATGAAACCAGAAGAAACAGAAGCGATTATGCTAGATGAGTATAATCGAGCTCCGAAGAAGGTCAGAAATGCTTTACTTGAACTAATACAGTTTCAGTCTATCAACGGCCGTAAGTTTGGCAAGTTAAGAGTTATTTGGGTTGCAATCAATCCATACATAGAAGGAGATGAAGATCAGGTCTATGATGTTGAGCGATTAGACCCTGCCCAAAAAGATCGCTTTATGATTCAAGTGCAAATCCCCTATAAATGTAGCGATGATTATTTTGTAGGGAAGTATGGCAATAAGATGGCCAAAGCTGCTATTCAGTGGTGGAATGATTTGCCTGATAAAATTAAAGATGTTGTTTCCCCTCGTCGTTTAGATTATGCTTTGCAAGTGTTCAATGAGAATGGGGACATTGTAGATGTTTTACCAGAAAAAGCTAATGCTGCAAGATTAAAGTCATTATTAGGTATTGGACCAGCTAAACAGAAACTACAAGAGATGATAGATGACGGTGATGTTGGAGCAGCTAAATTCTTTTTGTCTGATCCTAATAATTATACTTATGCTATACAAGCAATACTTGAGAGTCCAAAGTTTCTTAAGTTTTTCTTACCAGCAATGGAAGAAGAAAGAATTTCATCATTGCTTAGTGATAAGTGGGTAAAAGTAAAGCCAATTGTTTTTGGGGACATCAAGGCTCTTGGTAAAGAGTCACATTTTTATGATGTGGTGCGGCAGATTGCTAAAGCAAATCAACATGATGCACTGGGTACAAAAATTACAAGAGAATTAAAAAGAACAGGCATTGCACAGATAGCAGAAGCAGATAATAAAAAAAAAGATAACAAAATAGAATTTTATTACGCTCCAGATGCAACAGATGAACAAAATCAAGATATTGTTGATTACAAAAAGCCGTCATCATATAAGTCAAGAGCGCACAGGGGAGATGAGATATATAAGTTTTTATTAGAAACTCTTCCTCCTCGTATGACCCGTGAGGCAGCGATTGCTGCGGCAATGATATTGCAGACTTTATCTCTAAATGCTACTTCAAAACAAAATTTTTATGTTGCCTATCCGCTGTTCGGTAAAATGCGGACGCATGTTATTATTCAGCTTTTTAAGAATAACTTACAACCTCAAAAGATTAACATGTTTGTTGCTGCTATCAAGCGCAGGTGTTTGCCCGACGATCCATCGGTTTATGACATCCAGCGTTTTGTAGATAGTGCTTTTACCGCCGAAGGCGATAAGGGCGATGAGGGCGAGGCGTTTCAAGAATTACCATGGTAGCAGAGCGATCTTCTTTATCTGCCGATGAATTTTTTGCTGTTAGCAGACAATTAGAACAGTATCATTCTGTTTTTTATAAGTTGTGGGAATTGGGCAAACCTGTTTTTGATTCTCGTATCCCTACGGCAGCTGTGCAATTTGATAAGCAAGGTAATTGTATTAATTTTCTCTTTAATCCTACGTTTTGGGATAACATCAGTGAAATAAAGCGTGCTTTTGTTGTGTGTCATGAATGTTTGCATGTTATTTTAAATCATGGCATTCGTATGAAAGACACCAAGGTGCGCAAAGTTTGTAATATAGCTCTTGATGTAGTTGTTAATCATATTTTGCTAGATAAATATGGGTTTCATCGCAAAGAGGTTGACGAGAGTAATATTTTTTGTTGGTTGGATACAGTGTTCCCTCATAAGGAAGTGCAGTCTAATCGTAGCTTTGAATATTATTTTAACCAGATAGATACAGTTGATGGGCCAAACGTTACTCTTGTTGATTCTCATGACCACCTAGATGGCTCAGAAGCAGCAGAAGCAATTGACAAGTTAAATGACAGTTTGACAGATGATGAAAAAGAGTCAATAAAGAATATAGTAGAAAAGTATTTTGAGAAACCAGAAGAAAATGCAGATGACGAGAAAGCGAGAACAGAAGCTGGAAGTTCTTGGCACTTTGTAGGGAAGAAGCAAGTAAAAAAGAAGCCTAAATGGGAAACGGTAATAAAAAGATGGAGCCAGAAGTTTACACGTACAGACTCCGATGTTTTTGAGCACTGGATTCGTTTAAATCGCAGAATTGTCGAATTGCCTGAAGACGTTATTTTGCCAACAGATATTGAAGTAGAAAATAAGCCAGAAAAAGGGAAGGCGAATGTCTACTTTTTTATGGATAGTTCTGGCTCATGTGCTTCGTTTGCAGCACGTTTTTTTCATGCTGCCGAGTCTCTTTCTTCTAAAAAGTTTAATATTTATTTATTTTGCTTTGATACGAGGGTATATAAAGTTAGTTTGAAAAAACGGAGGCTTTATGGGTTCGGAGGAACTCGTTTTGATATTATGGAGCAGTATATTCAAGAAGATTTAAAGAAAAAAGAAATAAAGAAATATCCAGAAGGTGTATTTGTACTTTCAGATGGGATTTCATCTCCATTTACAGTACAGGATGCAAAGCGGTGGTATTGGTTTTTAACTGAACGCCATAGGCTGGATTGTATTCCTAGGGGTAGCCATGTTTTTAAGTTGACTGATTTTGAGTAGGTATGATTCAATCTTATTTTTCTTATTTGGAATAATAAAGTTTCTAATTTAGTTATTACAGTATATGTGGATAAAGTCCTTCTTTGGGATTGAATAATAATTCTCCAGAAGAAAATACCGATTATTATATGAGTATGCTGCTTTATCATCATTGTTTTCCTTTTGAGGCAGTTAAATTTGGTAAAATAAAACCGTCTAGAAGACATACTACGTTAAAATATGGAGAGACAAAAGATCCGATTGATCTTCAAATTATTGATTTAGACATTCGTGCTAATTTGTGGTTAAAAAAAAGAGTTGGTTTTTATCCATTATTTTTTGCCGTAGGAACACAGGATGATGACATTCGATCAACAGGATATGCCGATCAATGGCGAAAATTAATTTCGCAAAGTAGAAATGGAAATACATATCGCCAAAAAGGCGATTTTCCTAATGAAGTGCTTTTTTCGTTTGCTGATATAGAAAATGCTGTATACATAGATGGTGCTTATTGGCCAATGGTATTTAATACAATTGATGAAGAAGTTACAAAACATTGGACAAAAATTATACTTAAGAAATCATGGACAAGAGGAAAATGGTTAAAGAAATCCCTTGGTGATTTTCCATGCTCAGTAATGGCAGTTGCTCCGGAAATGGATTTACGAAACGCTCAAAGAATTTGGGTTAGGAATAGAGCAACTCAAAAAGCGTTAAAAAAAATGGGTTTTTCTAACATTGAAGTGAAACGATTAACATTGGAAGGAGATTCAAATTAGTTCAGAAATTGGTCATACTTGATATTGAGTATCTTTCGTTTGCAGTTGTCAGAAATCCGTGGACAAGGATATTATCCAATTATTTATATAATCGCAAAAGAGGGCACTCAACAGTCGAAGGCAAATGTTTTAAGGAGTATTTGCAAACATTCTTAACGAATAAAGATTCTAGAAGGCTTCATTATTTATGGTATAATTCTTGTTTTAATTGGATTACAGACGAAAACGATAATATTCTTGTTGATGTAATAATTCGTTTCGAAAATTTAGATGAAGACTGGCGTTATGTTGCAAAAACATTAAATCTTGATTCAGGTGTTCTTCCTCATCGAAACCGAATAATGCGGGATGTCGATTGGAGGACTCACTATGATGAGGAATCGACAGAAATGACAAGAGAGCATTTTGCAGCAGACATCGAGGCATTTGGATATTCTTTTGGTTAAAAAATTACTTGACGCGTTTGATTCCAGCAGCTCAGAACAGAGACGTGATTGGTAGGGTTTTTATTGTTAAGCGACAGCAAGAGCGACTAGAAGAGATTCAGAAAAAATATTTACAATGATAACAATATATCCTGACAAAATCATCCGTTCTTTTGACGATAAAGATCGAAAAGATGAATGGATCGAAGATGAAAATCTCCCTTATTATTTGGGAGATACTGTTGAAATTGAGGAAGGAGTGACTTTTGGCAGGTTCATGAATTTGCTGAAAGCTGCTCTTGAACTTTATCAAGTTTTCTTTCATGAAGAATTGGGAGGGCATCCTCTTGGGGCATATTTAGATGATATGGACAGCGATGGAGAGGATGATGGCAGCCAAGATCTAACATCAGTAAGGGTTAAATGGGTTTGTGAAATTTGGTGGCTCTTTAAACAGGAAGAGACTCCACTAATGGAGTTTTATACTGATTTTTCTGGAAGAGGGCCAGCTCTTGAAGATGGTGCGGGAATGAAAAAGGGAGAAATGATTAGTTGGGGTATTGATTTTACTCCTTTGTGGCAACTAAAACACATACCACTGGTTTTGGAGAAAAAGTTTCATATTTATAAGGATGATTGTCGTTATGATGATCGCAAGAGTTCTCACAGCGATTTGGGAGAAGTGCGTAGAAATTTTCGTTTACGAGATGTTATTGAGGCTATATTAGATGAAGTAACTTTTTATGGTTTACCTGAAAAAAGAGATGCGACAAGAGAGGAGATTTGCGGAAGGGTTGACGAAGTAAAAGAAGGACATGCTGAACTTATTCCAATGGAAGATGTGTTTAAAGAGTTGGATGAAAAATTTAAAGAAGATAAAAATGGAGAGTAATCCAGAGAAACTGGTTCTGGCCTCGACTGCTAATCGAGAGGAGCCGCTTCGGCGGCTTGGAGTTCGATTCTCCTGCTCTCCTTTATGATTTACTTAGTAAGCTGTAGTCAGGAGTACGATCCTACTATTTTAGAGGGGGATGAGATTATTAACTGGCAGGACTTTTGTAATTCACTTATGCCTAAGGCTGCTCAACGGCTTTTAGAAAAAGAAAAGGGCACAATCTCTCCCATAGGATGGTTAGAAATTGTCTATGAGCTTGTTGAAATTTTGATAGAAGAATATGGATATAAAAGGCTCTGCCCCAAAGAATCTCTTTATGGTGGCTTTCCTATTATTTTAAACCCAGTACATAATCCGGGCGAGTTATTGATCCGGCTTTAAAGAGAGTGCCAGAATTCCCCCACCCTTGTGGTGGGGTGGTTCAATGGATAGCATTATTAAGCATAACGAGCTTGGAGATGCGAAAATAAGACAAATTATGGATAACAAAATAAGTGGCAAATCAGAATATAGAATAGACATTATGAAGATGTCTATTCATGAGTCTAGGCTAAAATTTTTATCATTTCATCCAGAAACTATAACTAAAAGTGAGCTGAGCGAGATTTTTCATTTCTTGTGGACGAGAGATGTGGGTATGCCTGGATATAATAAAGACATGTGGAAGATTCTTGAATCTTTCTTATTATGTGGTAGCGGGTTCAAATATTTGGGAGACGATAAACACTATAGAAAGTCCACGAGACCAATAACATGTTTTACCGATTTATTAGGAGATTTACATGAAAATAAATGTTCCCATTAGAAAAGTAGAAGATTATCAAGCTGATGATGGTAGAAAAATAGAAGTATACACAAAAATAGGAGAGGCAGAAACTGAGTTTAAAGACAGTGAAAATCTAGAAGAACAAATGAGTTTTTCGGAAGATGAAGTAGTTTATATGGGAGTTCTGCAAATTCAGCTTATTGATGCCATTCGTGATATTTCTTTTCCCATTGAAGATGTTAATTCTGTTAATGAAGCTTTTGTGAAATTTAATGAACTTGCTCCTGATTTTATTAAACAAGTACATGCAACATTAAAAGCAGAGCAAAGTAAAGTTCGCCCTGTTTCTGAATCTGAGGCTCAGGGTATTATTGTTCCAGGTTCATGAGCGAAAAGCGAAGATATCTTGTTGAGCAACTGTTGAAGACCACGAACGAGTGGGACGCCTATGCTACCGCAGTGAGAGCGACTTTACAAGTTTTATATCTTCGATATCATATTCCAGATGACGAATTTAAAGATATACGCGACACGCTTGGATTTGAGCACTATGTTAAGAGCATTATAGATATATATGTGAAGTATTTGTCTGATGATGATCTGCAAGAAATACTAGATTTTTATAATTCGCCGGTGGGTAAAAGAATGGCAAACGAAAAGATGCTATTTGAAATAGCGAGATTTAGTAAGCAGTGGGCAGATAAAGTTAATACATTGTGCAAAAATGCTAATAAACCAGTAAGCCCACCAAGTGCGGAAAGCGGTAACTAATATGAATTCAGAACTATTAAAGCTATACGCTAGCATTGAGAAGGCGAAAAAGCATTTTGACTTTTATCGCAAGCAAATTGCTTCTGTCAAAAGTCTCTATGAGCGTGCAATGCAAGCAAAGCAAGTGCAGCTTTGTCCAAATCTTTTATTAGGAGAAGATCACGAAGCAATTTATTTTAAATTAGATGAAATTGACAGAGATTGTTTGGTTGGGTTTTGGATGATTGGTTTGATCGAAAGAAATATTAATAGTAATCCTAAAAAAGCTGCACGACATTTTGGTAATTTTAAATCTTTTTTTTCAAAACATGCAAAAAAAATAGCGGCACTAGATTTAAAATTAAATAAATTATTTGAAAAAATCGCACTTCTTCAAAAGATAGGGTATCTCTCCAGCAGTTCTGAGGACGGCGTATAATATTGTTGAAAGACGATCCGAAAGGTTCGGATCAGCAACAATATTTAAGGAGATACGCCATGGCCCCTAGAATCAAATTGCTTATTATCGACCCCGAAGATGATTTCTGCAAACCAGATGGAGCGCTGTCCGTGAAAGATGCCGACAAGGATATGAGTCGGCTGGCTAAGATGGTAAAGCGTATTTTGTCCCATATTCGGGATATTCATATTACACAGGATGCCCATCATTCGTTTGATGTCGCACACCCTCCTTTCTGGAGAAATGTTAGCAACAAGCACCCAGATCCATTTACGATTATTTCCGCAGATGATGTAGAACGAGGCATTTGGACTCCTTCTGTGCGTTCTCTTCGTGATAAAATGTTAAGCTACGTAAGGGCTCTTGAAGCAAGTGCTCGCTATCCTCTTTGTATTTGGCCTGAACATTGTCTTATCGGCTCTCCGGGGATGAATATTGTTGCCGATTTGTTTGCGGCCGTGTCTATGTGGGAACAAGAAAAAGCAGGTGCGATCGTTGATTATGTCACGAAAGGTAGCAACCCGTTCACCGAACATTACAGTGCGGTAAAAGCAGAGGTTCCTGATCCGAAGGACTTGTCCACGCAGATTAATACAGGGCTTATTGAAACTTTGAAAGAAGCTGATTTGATTCTTTGTGCGGGCGAAGCTGGGTCTCATTGCTTGGCTAATACTGTGAGAGATATTGCTGAGGAATTTGGTGACGATTATGTTAAAAAGTTGATGTTAATTGAAGACGCAACAAGTCCTGTTCCTGGATTTGAAACACAACAAGATGAATTTATTCATGAGATGGTTGGTCGTCAGATGCAAACTACAACAACTGACAAGTTTGACCCGAGGAAAATCTAATGCGAACAATACATAATTTTAGTGTACAATCTACTATTCCTAAAGGTGTTTTGTTGAAAAAGCTACGAGCAAATCGTGCATCACATGCTGCAATTGTTAAAGAATCGAGAAAAGGATATCTTGATAAAGCTCAAAAAGCGCTTTTGGCAAAGATTAAAGAGCTGAAGGCAGGAAGGCTTGTTTCTCTACATTTTAGTTTACATCCACCTTCGGATCACACGGAAGCATATGACACCGTTATTCAAATGCTAGACATATCTACTGATGAGCATATTGTATTAACGGCAGCTGATTTTAGACAGCTAGTGATGGACGAATGGGAGTGGAAAGATGATTTTCTTATCGCCAATCGTGGCTATTCTGTTTCTGCGTTGACGGAAGCAGATTCAAAAGGTCTTTAATTTAAAGGAGATGTAATCATGCCAGTTATTGGAAGCGACACCGAACAACATGCTTCGCCTACAGGTAATTATGGATATTCTGCCGCTAAGATGGAAGATCTTGGAGCATCAGAATATACGCTTGTAACTATTGTGTGCGATGCAAGCCACAGTGTTTCAACTTTCAAAGATGATCTAGAGGCTACTCTTGCTAAAATTGTTGAGGCATGCAAGAAACATCCTCGTAGTGACAATTTAATGATTCGGCTTGTTCAATTTGGCACTCAAAATCAAAGTAGCAGGATTAAGGATATTCATGAAATTCATGGATTTAAGCTATTAAGCCAGATTGGAGATGACGATTATGACGGTTGTATTAATTTAGGCGTTTTTACGCCACTTTATGACGGCGTGGAAAATTCTGTTGCTGCCACTAGTGACTGGGCCAGGCAGCTGGATGAAAACGATTTCACTGTGAATGCTGTGATCTATATCCTCACTGATGGACGGGAGAACAGATCGCAATCAGGGATTGGAGAGGTGTGTGAGTCATTGCAAAAAGCAATGACGGACGAAGACGCTCCTCTTGAATCGTTGATTACAATCCTTATTGGAGTGAATATCGAAGACACGATAGTGAGCGATGATTTAAGCCGGTTTAAAGATGAAGCGGGTTTAACTCAGTTCATTGAGGTGAAAAAAGCTGATGCGAAAACTCTTGCTAAGCTTGGAGATTTTATTTCTCATAGTATTAGTGCCATAAGCACATCTTTGGGCACCGGCACTCCGTCTCAACCAGTAAGTTTGACAATTTAAGGCATTAGCATGGATTCGCGAAAGATATCTACAGACTGCGCTTTCGCTATAGGTACAACGCATCGTGTCTGTGAAGATTACGCGCTTTGTAATGAGAACGCCGCTGTCCTATCTGATGGTTGTTCGTCTGCGCCAAATAGCGACTTTGGCGCGAGAATATTAGCTTCGCACGCGATGCTCGCATCGGACAGGCGTTCTTCTTACGAGCCCTGGTGGACGATTTTTAGTCGTGCCGTGAATCAATCTGAAAAGACGTGTATTACATTGGGATTGAGTAGGCGATGTCTAGATGCGACTCTTTTATGCGCTCGCGTAGATCAAGAGGGGAACAAGGTTGATGTCGGAGTGTGTGGTGACGGCATAGTTCTTGGGCGATATCGAAATGGAGATTTTCTGCTCTATCATTCTGCATATGAAGACCAAGGAGATGGCGAATGGCCATTCTATCCAAATTTACTTTGTGACAATGAAAGACGACTCAGATACCAAGATGCGGGGCATGGCGAGAATACAATAAAGACTTTTCGAAAAGATGCAAATGGGTATAGCCAAGAGGAGGAAATACATTCCTCTATTAAATTTTTGTTGAATATAAGAGTAATTAATTCTTCTGTTACGATCCCTCCCTTTTGTGGGGCGTTTGATTTTTATGAGTTTGACCTGATTCTTCTTCTTTCCGATGGGTTTACTCATTTCTATGAGATTGTTGAGACTGAGACATCAAGGTCGAGACAAGATGTTTCGTGGCAAGATGTCTTATCTCTTTTGCTAGGGTTTAAGAATTTTAATGGTGCATTTGTACAACGACGAATGGATCGTTTTTTGAAAGACTGTAAGAAACGCAATTGGCATAATGCAGATGATATTTCTGTAGCTGCTATTCATGTGGGATCGTAATGGATTTTATCGAGAGAGGAACCAATCAGAAAATTAGGCTCGACCAGCGGCATTTCGTTGCTGCTGGCGGTGAAGCTAAGGTTTTTGCCAAAGATGGAGTAGGGTATAAAATATTTCTTGACCCAAGGAAAATGATCCCGCTTCAAAAAATTGATGAATTGTCAGTTCTTGCAGATCCTCATATTATTAAACCGGAGTCAGCATTACTCGACAAAAAGAAAAAACCAGTTGGCTATACAATGCAATTTGTTGAAGATACTCATGCATTGTGTCAAGCATTTACTCGTGCTTTTAAAGACAGGAACGGGATTACGCCAGACAATTCTTTGTTATTAGTCCGAAAAATACAGTTTCTTTTAAAACACATTCATCTTCATGATATTCTCGCTGTTGATATCAATGAGCTAAATTTGCTTCTAAGCGAAGATTTTGAGGATGTTTTTTGGATTGATACGAATAGCTTTCAGACTCCAAGTTTTCCGGCCACGGCGATTATGGAGATGATAAGGGACAGGCATTCAAAAAAGTTTACACAGGGAACTGATTGGTTTTCTTTTGCTGTGACATCGTTTCAATTTCTTATTGGGGCTCATCCTTATCGAGGGCGACATCCCGATTATGGAAAGAAAGAGGTTGACAGGAGAATGCAAGATAATGTTTCTGCGTTCAATCCTAAGGCTTCACTGCCAAGTGTTTGCTATCCATTTGATGTTATTCCGGAAGTATATAGAAAATGGTATAAAGCGGTATTTGAACGAGGCGAACGATGTGCTCCTCCAGAAGACCTTGTTGCTGTTGCGGCTATAATCGCTCCTCAGGTTGCTAAAGTTGTGGGTACAGATAACTTTGAAATCCAAGAAATCGCAGATTTTATTGAAGAAGTCTTGCGATTTGAATCTGTGCAAGGTATCAGGGTTACTGAATGTCCGAATTACATTTATGTAGATAAGAAAAAAATTGGCAAACAGAATAAAGCCAATGTTGTAGTAACGCCCATTTTATCTCGACCCATCGCAGTAATCTTAAGCGGCGGTATGCTAAATTTTGTTGATATTACGAGAAGAAGACAAGTTCGATCTACAACTGCTTGTAAAGATTTTATGGTGCATGAGGGCAGAGTCTACGTTAAGTATGGCGAGTCTGTTAGCGAAATCGAATTTGTTGAGATAGGAGATAACGTCACACATGCCGTTGGAAGCCCAATGGCAAATGTGCTCGACCAAGCGACCTATATGTTCGATGGTGTTGTTGTGCAGAACTTGTTAGGCGCCTATCATATTTCACTGTTTCCGGAACCAGGTGAGCATCATCAAATCCGAATTAAAGAGTTGGATGAATATCGCGTTGTTGATGCTAAATTCGACAAGAATGTATTAATGGTTATTGGGGAAAAAGCAGGGAAATATGATAGATTCATTTTCCGATTCTCTTCTAATTACAGATCTTACGACCAACGAGTTATAGAAGATGTAGCGGTTGCAGGGTTGAATTTTGTTGTTCTTGATACCGGCGTGTGTGCGTGTGTGAATGAAGATGAAGAACTTGAGCTTTTTGCAAGCAAAAAAGATTCGACGGGTGTAAAACAAGTAGATGACCCAGCTATCAGCAGTGATATAAAGCTATTTAAAGATGGCACGAAACTGTTGTTTGGGAAGGGTAATAAATTATATCACATAAAAATGAAATAAAGTGTTTTAAAGTTTTGGTGTGTGGCGGTCGCGATTATAAAAATAAAATTCGAGTAGATCAGGTATTAAATTCTCTTTATGAAGACTATGTAACGTTTGGGGATTATGATACAATCATTATTATTCAGGGAGACGCAAAAGGAGCTGATAGTTTGGCGAAAAAATGGGCTGAAGCCAACAGTCTCCAGCATTTTGACTTCCCTGCTAATTGGGGTAGATACGGTAAAAAAGCTGGTTATTTGAGAAATAAACAAATGCTAGAAGAAGGCAAGCCCGATTTAGTAGTTGCTTTCCCAGGTGGAAGGGGAACTAGTATGATGGTAAAGTTGTCGCAAGATGCAAAAGTTCCTGTTAAGGATTTAACAAAAGGGTAAATTTCATGCCCATGTTCAATGTGCCTTTTCTAATCGGTTTTGGTGTTGCTTTTATTGTCGGTGCAATAGTTTTGATTGCTATTAGACTGTTATTTGGCGCAGAAATAAATACATGTTTGAAAGAAGTGGGCTGGACGCTTGGCCGTGTATATAAATATCTTTTGGTGGGTTTTGTCGTTGTTTTTCTTATTAGCCTAGTCCTTCGAGGATATGTTTTTGAGCCAACTACACATCCTGGTGAGATAAAGAACGAAAAAGTTGGCTCCCTTGAGCCGAAAGAAGGTGAGCACAAACCAGGAGTGGTGAGTGAAAAGCTGCGAGAAGAGGCCATGGAACAGCAGGAAGAAAAAATGACAGATCTCAAAGAATTCATTGATCAAATAACAGAGAAGGATGAGGCGGAAGCAGAAGAGTCAGCAGAAGAGAATAAAAAGTTTGAATAGTTTTGTGTTTTACTCTTTAAGAAAGGATGCTAACTGTGATGAAAACGATTCAGATCATGTGTCTTGTTTTGTGCGTGGGTGTGCTCACGGGATGTGTGGGCGAAACAGTCCCTGCTGGCAAGATTGTGATTATTGTCAGCGCAGACGGAAAAACACAAATTATTGACAAAGGTGTTTACCGGGCATATGGAAGAGATAGAAAATATTTTGTTGATGGAAGGTTTAAAAGCTACAAAGAGAGTATGAAAATTTTGTGCGCAGACGAAGTTAACATGGACGTTGATGCCAAAGCTCTGATAAGCTTCGATGTGTCGGAAGAATCTATCGAATTCATAAAATCAAAAATGCCAACGAAACAAGTAGAGGGAGGAGAACTTAGCGGATATGAACTATCTCTCGATGAGTTCTATAAGATGGCGGTTGCTGATGTTGTTAGAGGGACTTGCAGAAATATTATCAGCGTAAAGTCTACAGATGACATTCGTCCGAACAGGGCAGCATTAGAAGCAGATATTCAATCGGCTGTAATAGAAAGGGTTACTGCCCTTAAATACCCTGTCAAGGTTTCTGCTGTTTTGTTGTCTAATATCGATTATCCTGAATCAGTAAAGGCGAAACGAGAGGAAATTAAGAACGTGCAGCTTGAAGAAGAGAGGAAAGCCGCGTTAGCTCAGGCTCGACTCGCAGAGGCAGAGCGGATGGTGGCAGTTGAAACAGAAGAAGCTAAAGTGAGGCTTGTTCGTGCAACGGCACAGGCGGGCGAGTATAAAATCCTGGGGGAGCAATTAACTGATCAGTTTTTAATGTGGAGACAGCTTGAAGTGTTGTCGGAGATTGCCACAAAGCTGGCAACAAGCCCGAGCAATACTGTGTTTATGATGCCTTATTCCACCATGAATCCAGACATATTGAACACTGTAACCTTGAGAAACGCGATTGACCAGATGAAACCAACGACTCCCGCGAACAATTGAGCAAGAGTTCCAAAGGTAAAACAAGGGAGAGCCCGTAATGTCGGGTCTGCCGAGCTGATGTCCGTTGTCAGCCCTCTTCCTCGTTTTTTTTACATGCCCTTGCTAGTAACAAATATTTGGAATAGTTGCTAGCTTTTGAAAGGATGAACCCATGGCTCAGACGACTGTATTCGAAAAAGAAAAAGTTGCCACGGTGGTCGATGTTCCGCCAGAAAAAATTGCAAAGATACACCCTCCTATTAAAGAAGTTGCTGTTAAATCGTCTGTTATTGTCGATTTAGCTCAATCTCTTTTCAGGATAGCGGGTTGTATTGGTATTGTTCTGTCAATTTTTCTGTTTTGGCAATCTTCGATGATTCAGGGGATTTTTTATGATTACGCGAATACAATGCAAACTATGTATAGGCAACCTTCTATCGCCTGGAAAGCTCAGATGCGAAGAATTGAATCTACAAAAATAGCTTCTGATAGCGCGGTGGTGGAATAGTCAACACAGAGGTAAATAAGTGATTTAATGCGAAAGTAATTGAATGCAATTTATAACTAGGTATCCTCTTCAGATCGATACGTCTAAACGCCCCTATATTATTCCCAAATATACAATTAAAAGAGACAAGAATGACACTCTCGCTTTCTACGCACAGAAGTTTTTAGATGAATATGCCAGAAGAGGCGATGGCTTGCCTGTGTATGTGGAGCTTTGGGCGGTTGGCGGGAACTACAAAGGACCTAGCTGGCGAAGAGATCATTATTTATTTAATGAGCTAGATGCCACTCCGTGGGACACTCCTGGTATTTGGCCAAACCATGGAATTAATTACTGGAATGGATTTATTAAGCAGTTGCAAGGATTGCTTACTCCGTCTATGAATCCTGTTTTGTGGAGTTTTGATAATGAAACACATTTCAGTAGATGGCAAAGTAGTCTGAAAATAAATGAGTGTTTTCGTAACATGGTAAAAGACCCAAGATGGAAAACTGAACCTCTTCTGGGAGTAGGCTTTCCTGGTCAAACATTTCTTGATGAAAGTGAAGTTCAGGACACTATTACTCGGAAAGACAATCAGGGAAATCCAATTACGGATTCGCTAAAAGCAATACAAATGATAGAAGTTCTTGACAATTTTGTCAGGAATGAGGCATTTAGACAAATGGTCGCGGGGATTTCAGGTCGTTATTGTGATTGGGGAGGACGTTCGCATACGAGGGCTTTAGATTGGGGCATCAGCCCACCAATCGAAGACCGAAGGGAAGTAGAGCATAAATGGGCGTGGGACAGAATCGCACCATGGCTTTCTCCTAGTCATCCAAATATTCCTGGAGTTGCCCCATTCGCTGTTCCTGTTTTTTATGGGCCAAAAAATCAAGCAAGTAGAGATAATATGGGGATGCCACTGATCGCATGGTGTCAGCAGCGACTTGATGCCGCAATGGCATTTTATCCGCCATCTGCGATTATCGCAGCAATCTCAATGCCTCTGATGTTACAAAAGAACGGCATAGATTTGCGTTGGGAAGATGGAGAATATGAAGAAATATTGAAAATGTTGGAAGCCGCTGGAATTCAAGAAGTTATGATATTCAATCAGGCAAAGCCGCAATTTACACCAGATCAAAATAAAGATGAATATTTGTTTATTAAACATGCGGCGAAAATTAACAATGACTTTTCTTTTGGAGTTACGTGATGATTCTTATAGCGCCCCTGGTTAGCTCAATAATTTGGTTATTAGGCGGTATTGTGTGCACGAATATCGCATATTCTAAAAGATCGGCAGTATTGAATTTAATTGAACTAAATAAAAAAAATCAGATCAAACCATACCTGTCGCATTAACCGCCTCTCGTGATTTCTGGACTAGAATGCGAGATTTTTGGTGGATGCTCGGGATTGTTGTATTATTAATGATATTAGCATGCATTTCAATCCTTGGTGCTAGCTCGCGAGTGATAAATAGATTGATATAATTGCTCTTTTAATCCCTATTTAAGGAGCAATTTAATGACTACTCATCACACTACTGCAGCAAGAAGCTTTGCACAGTCGTATGCTCCGCAAAGCGGACTTCAGCCCGCAAAGCCCGTCAGTGCTGTTTCCCAGAAACCTGAAAAAAATTATGGTTCGCTTACTGATAAAATCCTCGATGCTGCAAAATTAGCAGTTGAGAATGATGATTTGCGACAAATAAAGTTGATTCCCGACATAGACGGCAAATTTGTTTTACAGTTTCCTGTGAAACCTAAAAGCTGGAGCAGCAGTCCCGCTGATATTTTACAGGAGTTAAATGTTGCTCTCCAGAACTGCGTTAAAGAAAGAATCGCTAAGAACGAGAAAGCGATGAGAAATATTCTTGGCGGCACTCGTTCGAGATCACGATAATCACCCTGGCGGCAACATTTAAAGCCGATACTTTATTTGTTGTTGTCGCAGCGGCATACGAGAACACCGGCGTTTCCTCGTATGTCGCTGCTTTATTCTCCAGAATAATTTATATTTACATATTCCTATATAGATGGATGATTTTAAGGCTACGCCTGCTACGCCTGCTACGCCTGCTGCGGTGCGTGTTGACTTTGATGTTGTGACTCGTGATTTTCTTGAACGAGAAGGATTTAATAGCGGAAGTAAATCAGCTATTAACCAAGCATTAAAAGATGCGGACGAGCATAACGGCGAAGTAAGGTTTTGGCTTGCTAGACAAGGAGATTTATTGTCAGTGGTTGTAGAGAAATTTTAAACTTCTATGGTGAAACAGGATATCATTCGATTCTTCTAAAATCGAGTTCATGGTTCGAGTCCATGTGGAAGTATTATGAATTCTGCAATTTTTGGAAAGTCTGCTAGAAATATTATAGGGATATTGATTGTGAACGGCGACGGAGCTAAAATTTGCTATACGGTTGCACCATGAGTTATAATTTACACGTTTTTAGATTAGAAGGAGCATTATGACTTATATAGAGTTAGTGCGTCATTATTTTCCTGAAGCTTCTGTTCTCGACCTAGAGGACATTTTGTGGGGTTGCACTGGTTTTCATGCGTTTTGGCACATTCCAAGAGATGGAAGAACTCCTATAGAGTGTCTTTGCACACAACTGTCTAGAATCGCAAGGAGAAGCGGAGGAAACGTAAATAGGGCTATGCATTTAGCAGATCATGCGACGGATAATGCTATGCGAAGGGTAAGAACTAAGGAAACACGCTAATGCCATTGCCGATCGACATTTTCTTCGACATTTTCTTCTATGTTATGGGTGGCATTGTTACTTGGTTTTTTTCTGTAGAGCATTGTAATGTTAAAAGAAAAATGTTATTTCCGATTTACATGGCTTTCTGGCCTATCATTTTTGTTGGCATAATAATTCATATTTTTGTTATGGTCGTTCGGAATACTTTTGAAACTATTGATGAAAGAAATAACGAATGACTACTGCAATTTATAGCTTTGGGTGTCCAAAATGCGAGAAAGAAGTTTGGGTTAACGATGGCGATCCGTCTGATATGACGCGTCCTGATATTGAAGCATTAAAGTGTTGTCATTGCGGTCATTGTTTTACGGCTGATGAATTCTCATCAGATGATGTTGATGAGGATTATGCAGAAACAACGTATAGAACTCCTAACGAAGCAGCAGGAATTTAAAGATGCATCCCTTTTTTATGTATTCAATTTTAATCGCTGCTGTTTGTATTATGAGCGTTCTCGGTCTTGAACCGTATTTATCAAAATATTATGGCGAAGGCTCAATGTGGCATACAACATCGAGGGTTGTTATGCTCATAGGGCTTGCTTTAATTGCTGTTTTAGGTCTTACCCAATTATCTGTTATTGTCACTAACTATTGGTGGGGGTGAGAATTTATACACAATGTTTAGACGCAAAAAACATATCGTTATCATTGGCGGCGGGCACAATGGCTTGATATGTGCTGCTTATCTTGCAGAAAAACACAGGGTAACTGTTTATGAGGCGAGGGGCATCCTGGGTGGATGTGCATCGACAGAAGAGCTATGGCCAGGCTTTAAAGTCTCTCCCGCTGCTTATGTCGTGAGCTTACTCGATAGAAGTATAATCAACGGTTTAAAGCTAGAGGATAACGGTTTTAAGTTGCTCAAGAGAGAACCGTCTTCTTATACCCCTGATTTAAGTGGCCCAGGATTGCTTTTAGGAGCAGATACTCATCTTAATAAATCTTCCATAGGTTTTTATAATACTATGGATGCGGAGCGTTTTGCTCAATATAATCAATGGTTGGAAAAGTTTGCAAAGGTGATTGAGCCTTTCTTATATCAAACGCCCGTTGCTATTTCTTCTAAAAGAATAGGAGTAATTATAAAATTTGCGGAATTAATGTCTTTTCTATCAACAATTCCGAAAGCTTTCAAAGCAGATAAAACAGTTAATATTCAGAGGCTATTAGATTTTCTATTCAAAGATGCAGCTTCTTTACTAGATACATGGTTTAGCTCAGATATATTGAAAGCAACTCTCGCTACAGATGCTGTTATAGGTGCGTTTAGATCTCCTACTCATCCTGGGACTGCATATGTTCTTTTGCATCATGTAATGGGAAACGCGACTGGCGACCGTGGCATCTGGGGATATGTGCAAGGAGGGATGGGAGGCTTAGCTGATGCCCTTGAAAGAGTTTGTAGACAAAGAGGTGTTGAAATATGTCGCGAATCTCCTATCTCTGAAATTCGTGTAGTAAAAAATTCTGTATATGGACTTACTCTTGTCGCTGACAATAGGTTTATTGAGTGCGATGCTGTCGCTTCTAGTATTGATGCCAGAACCACTTTACGCAAGTGTAATCCTCCTCTTATCGCAATGCCAGCCGATATCAATCGTGTTGACTATTCGTCTGCGAGTGCAAAAATTAATTTAGCTCTCGATGATCTTCCCAATTTTATTGGAAATCATCCTGGAAGATGCAATGGGACTATTCATATCGCTCCTAGCATGCGATATATTGAACAGGCATATTACGATGCTCGTTTTGGGAGCAAAGAAATCGATGAATGTATGTCAGAAAAGCCAGTGCTTGAAATTACCACCCCTTCTATTGTTGATTCAAGTATCGCTCCTGCTGGTAAACATATAATGTCTATTTTTATACAGTATGTTGCCTATATGGGTTTACAAGATGAAAACGACTTGACAATAAGAAGAGATTTTTTATTTCAAAGAGTTATGAGAGCTTTGGCTCCTTATTGTTCAAGATTTGAAGAATTGATTTTACATAGTCAGGTTCTCTTGCCAGAAGATCTTGAAAAAACATATGGATTAACAGGAGGCAATATTTTTCAAGGAGCAATGGATTTCTCGAATTTGTTTATGACTCGTCCATCGATGTCATGCTGTGATTACAGGACGCCCATAAAGGGCTTGTATCTTTGTGGTGCTGCTGCTCATCCTGGAGGAGGGGTGATGGGGCTAGTAGGGAAGCACGCAGCCAGAGAAATCATAAAGGATTTGTGATATGTTTGCTCTGCTGGTAGCAATATGCTTTGGCTTAATGGCATTGGGGTGTGCGCTTGCGTTGATTTGTGTAATAGTATATGGGATAGAGAGCATAAGAGATTCTTGTGATTTCCTGGAGATGTTTGTTTCATTAGCTTTTACGCTTGTTGGGATTGGGGGTTCTTTTGGCGACAATTGTATTGTTTAGAGTATTTTGTGTATTTGCCTTTGGGGATGGTTTACCTTCTACATAATAGACGGAAACCACATAAACCTAAGAAACTAAAAACCAGGAAGAAATTGCCAATGAAGAAAAAAGAGCCTTCTAAAGGTCCTGTTTGCGATAAAACAATGAAGAGGCTAAGAGATACGCTTCAAGAAATTATAAAAGAAGAACAATCACGTAAACGCTTAAAACAAATAGCTGAAATTATCGAAAGAGTTGATAATCGATGCATGGCACGAGATGGGCCAGTCGGAAAAACGATAGAAGAGATGACAGATAAAGAAATTATACAAATATACGAGTTGGCAAAGGGAACATAAACAGTGGCAGCATATTTTTTTGATATAGATGGAACATTAGTTGAATACCATACGAATCGTTGGCTTCCTGGCGCTCTTGCTCGTATAATTAAATTATTGGTGTTTCTTCTCCAAGGATTTTAGTCGATGACAGTGAATGTCATGTCCAGAGAAGAAAACAAAATTCTGATTGGGTTTGAATTATTATGACAAGAATCGGTAGAAATGCATTTGGCGGAAAGAAGTGGTTTGTTCCTGAACCAATACAATCATTTGATTTTTCTGATCATATTCAGTCTTTAAATCATTTTGACAGTATTGTCGATATGGACGGTAGAGGTATAACAGTGTATGTTCATCGGTATCCAGGCTGTAAAGATATCTTTCACTTACCGAGAATGGCGATAATTGTAACAAAATGTCCTATGTGTTATTCTGCACCATTTTCTCATCTTAAGAGGTAGCAACATGTTTAAGAGATTTACTGATCGAGCTCGTAGGGTTATGGCTTTTGCCAATCAAGAAGCAAAAGAGTTTAAGTGTGAATGCGTTGGCACTGAGCATATTTTGGTGGGATTGATAAAAGAAGGAGATGGGATAGGACATGCGTCTTTAGACCTTTGCGATGTAACTCTTTCGGCAATACGGAGAGAGTCTAAAAAACTCGTAAGAGGGAAGGTGTGTCTCTCTAATCTGTCCCTGGGGCATAGAGCTAAGAGAGTGATGGAATATGCTATTGAAGAAGCTAGAAATTTAGGTCATGATTATGTTGGAACAGAACATTTGTTGCTTGGTGTGTTGAGAGAGCACCAGGGTGTTGGTGCTCAAATTCTGATGAACTTAGGATATAAATTAGATGATATTAGAAATAAGGTTTTAGGGTTGCTTGGGTTGCTTGGGCAAGGTGGGGTGAAATCGATCGTTCTATCTTCTATATATAAATCTTCTTTATATTGTCTCGGAGAAACAAACAGCATAGATAAAGCAATGTCATTTATTCGGCATATGAGATTGGAATATAGAACCACTTGTATTGCTTTGCGATCTCTCGAAGAAGAAATGACGATTTATGTCTTATCGGAGGATAACCATTGTTTGGATTTTCAAATAGGAAGGGATGTATTTAATGCTTTTATGGCTGGGGCTGAATTAGAGGGAGAATGATGGGCGGTCAAAATTGGTTCTTCGATACCTATAATTTAAAAGACCTCGCAAAATACCACGTTCATACTTTCGTTGATATAGGATCAAATATTGGCTCTATTTCGATGGCGGCGAGAATATTGTTGCACCGATGTAGAATAGTTTCCATAGAGCCTAATGTCGAAGTATTTAATGCATTAAAGCAAAACCTTCTTGCATGGGGAAAAATACTGCCCATGTTTACAATTTGGCACTAGGAGATGGAAGCCCGCTTTATATTGTGAGGAATCGGGTATCTGGCAGAAGGCGGGCAGGAGGGGAATGCAAATTTTTAACTGAGGCAGAAAGAGAAAAATGGAAGTTGCTTGAAGAAGATCAATATGTCGTTGAAAGCAAAACATTTAAACAATTATTTGAGTATTGTGAAATTGATGTTAGTGAACCATATGCAATTAAAATAGATTACGAGGGAGGCGAAAGATTTATTCTCCAGCAAAAAGATGAGTGCCTTAATACATTGAAGAATGCTGTCCGCGTTTGTATGGAATTACACGTTGGGCTAGGAGGCTCAAAGGAAGATTGGATCGAGTTTTTTAGAGAATTTAGCGATACGCATAGGTTTTTTACGGGATTTTTCGACTATCCCAGGAAGCTCTCAGATAGAACAAGAAATCTTGATAGAAAATGGATACGCCCAGAAATTTCTCCAGAAAAAATTACTAAAGGGCGTCAGCACATAGAGATAGTTAGAAAAGGAGAATTGCCTCTTTGCTATTGAAAATTAATATATTGGCGGGTAGGGTTGGTGGCAACAATGGGTCTTGAAAACCCTCCTGGCGCTGATGAAGTGCCAACGGTTCGACTCCGTTACCCGCCTTATGAATAAAAAATTAGCTAAAGAAATACGATTAAAGGCAAGAGATGTTGTGCTTATGTATCACGAGCCATGCCATACATCATATATGCGGGAGTCTAAAGAATTATTAAAACTACTTCAAGGTCAAACCGACTATGTTGCAATTGGTGCAATTTTGCATGGCGTTGAAGATGGAATTGCTGTTCTTTCAGAGCCTCAAAACAAGTGGCGGAAACAAAGGATGAAGCTTCAATTGCAACCCGATATGACCGATCCTGTGAGACCGCCTTTATGAAATAGGAAATAAAATGCAATCACATGAGTCCTATTTTAGTCGTGCCGGTGTCATTAAACGATTTTGGTGGAAATGGCTGGTTTGTTCTTGGTTACATTACAAACACAGATGTTATGAATGGCATCGTTTAAATACGAAATACCGAGGATGGTTTGAACACTGGCATTGTGTGGAGTGTCATCCTTGTGATGAAGCACTCGATTCTTTAGAAGTCGTCACTATCTTGTTAAATAAAGCTAAAGAAGATCTTAAGTTGCAAAAGCAAATAGACGCCTTGACTCCATCAAATGCTGATCCAGATGGCAAAAAGAATCAAGCCAGATTTTTCGTGGTATCCTTCAGAAAACTCATAAGGTATTTTCATGCCGTTCGTGTTGCCACAAAATAAGGAGTCTGATTGGTGCCCAGAATCAACCCAGAGATCGAGTTAAAAAGTTGGCATACTTGCGCAGAGTGTGGCAAGAAAGCATATCCTAATGCTGATTCTAAGAAGATGACGGGAATTACTGTTATGGGCGGAACGTGTCCCGATTGTGGCAAAGGAGGCACATTAATTCCTATTAGTGATTTTGAGTATGCGTCTGGAGATGATACTAAATGGGATTAACAACGAAAGGAGATTTTACGCGCCCTAGATATATTTGCGACAAGTGTAATTTAGTTGTATATGTAGAAGGTAGAATTAAGACCCCAGAGGGAGCAAAAAGGAGGTTCAAACGAATTCACAAAGATTGTAATGGTCAGCCCTTTTACCAGGCAGGTGTTCTACTTAGGGGGCGAATGATGGGTCAAACAGAAAAAGGATGTAGTAATGGCAACTGACGTAGTGGGAAAACAAGGTATTACACCTGTTATTGAGCCCAGAATGATAGACATGAAGAGAGCTAAGAAGACGAAGGGATTGCAGGCTAAACATGTGAGCAGCATTGTGCCTGAAAGTCGTGTGCTTTCTGGCTTAACCCTTCAAACGTTAGAAGGGCCGCAAGATCTTCGGCCTCATGGCATGGTTTGTATTGGAATATCGGGAGAAACCTGGCAACAAGGTTGTGATGGGCTATTAAAGAAATATAATATTGTGAGCATTAACAGTGGCGGGTGGCTGCATTGTGAACCTAAGCCAGATCGAGAAGTGCTAGCGGGATCAGTTTCCGGGTCTTTTTGCTCAGATGGCAAGTTTGCTATTATTGGAGAATGGGGAGAAAAACAGTCTGATGGAACTTTTAGGCAATATGGGAAGGAGGGGGACACGATTTGTCAAAACCCTGAAAAATTAACCGACGTGTGGATAGTAGCAAAGAAAATATTTGAAAATTCTTATAAATTCGTTGTTTGAAGTGTGCCCGCATAGCTCTAACAGGAAGAGCAATTGTTTCTAAAACAACAGGTTCCTGGTTCGAATCCAGGCGCGGGCGTTAATGGATAATAAAAAATTGGAAAGTTTAAATGATGCACATAAACACTCCAGTAACAATCGAGCAGAAATAGAGGTCAGTAACTGGTGTGGTTGTTTTTATTGCCAGGAAACGTTTCCTGCTGTCGATGTAATGCAGTGGATAGACAGAAAACCAGTTTTTGGACAAAAACAAGGAAATACTGCTCTTTGCCCGTTATGTGGAATAGATGCTGTGATTGGAGATGCATCGGGTGCTCGATTGCATCCCGTGTTTTTAGAGGAAATGTATCAGTATTGGTTTGAAATAGAAGATAAAGGATTTAAACCCATAGACAAAGGATGAACTCATATGGATGATGAAAATGGTTTTGTAGTTACGCTGAATGAGATGCAGGTGCGAGTACTGGAAGGTGTTATCACCCATTGGGAGAACACTAATGATGAATATGACTGGAGCAATGAAAAATTCGAATTTGTTGATAAATTCAAAAAGGATTTAATTGGTTTTCAGATATTTGGTGAGCACGCGAAGGATACGGGAATTGTTGATTCTGATTCGACTGACGATGAAATAATATCTTATATTTTATCTATTGAAAGAAAGACTGGGACTGATTGTGGAAATTGCACATGGTATAAATGGTATAAGCGTGGTGATACATTGAAAAAAATATTGCCTGGGCAAAACTGGGAACAGAGAAGACTGTCGATTTGGGAACGAATACATCCCGGTTATAGTTCGCCGGGACTAGATTATGTTAAGGAGAAATCTAAGCAAGAATCACATCTTGATTAATAGTATTAGCGATTGTGTGTATATAGATCCTTTTAATTTGTTTTATAAATGCTTCTGTAGACAGTGTATATTTAATTTCAGGGGCTCAGGCGGGTAATTTCAAAATTCCTAAAGGTTTCCTTGTAGTTGTGCCGAAATAATAGAAAGACATTTTGGTTTTAAAATGAGGAGAATTTAAGGATGACAACATATGCCGAGCATTATAAAAAATGTTGTGATATAGGTGGCTTTTCTCCCACTAAATATTCATGTCTGTATGATTTGATAGTAGACACTGAATTATTTGACACAAACGAGCAATATCATAAGTTAATTCAAGGCATTCATACGAAAGTATCTGAAAAAATAGACAAAGAGAGAGGTTGCTATTGTGATCCTCATGCTATTCGATTAAATGAATGGCAAGACATTACAGAGGTATCGGCACTAGCTCAAATGTTATTGCCGCAAGTTGAGCAGAAGGTTTTTGGTTGTTACGCATCTGTAGATTTTGTTCACATCTATCGTAGTATTCCGGGTAACGACGAGCCGACTGCATCATGGTTGTGGCATTATGATGATTGTCCCAAAGAATTTCTTAAATTGATGATTTATCTTAATGATGTTGATGAAGATAGCGGATGTTTTCGTATATTGATAGATAAGGATGGGAATTTTCCTGTTATTCCTACGTACAGGTTAAGTACTGCTAAGGGAGGGAGGTCTCAGAAATCACAGGTTTACGATGCTTCTCGTATTCCTCAGCATGTTATTTTGGAAGCGGTTGAAGAAGGAGGGAAAATCCTTAATGTAACTGGTCCTGCTGGTACATATGCATTGATTACTCCAAATATTTATCATCGTGCTACCATTCCTAAGCCGGGATGTAAAAATCCTAGAGATGTTTTATTTTTCTTCATTCGTCCATGTCTACAGAAGAAGGAAAAATATATTGATAAGAATACTGGGTCTTTTCGTCCTACGAGGAATGTAAAAACGTATCGACTTAATTAGTAGTGCGCTGCTAATTGGGAGAGCAAGACGCAAGCAAAGAACAAGCCAAGAGACGAAGGATTCAGGCTGTAGTCTTTGAATCCTATCATGATATGTCTTACGTTCAGTGACGCCGCCTTTGTTGCACGCGGACTGGTAGCAATCATTGAAATGAGCCAGATGGCGGTCGTCGTAACCAACTTGACGCCCGCCTTGGCGAGGGAAACGCACTGAAGTGCTTTGGAGTAATTACGATCCGCGTCTGATACAGACAGGTACACAAACTCTCTTTTAAGCGGACGGCTTTTTATGGCTAAGCCAAGCGAGATACTTGAAGAAGTGTATCAAGAGGCCACCAAGGATCTCGACGTGGCCGCTATCGAAGATGGCAGTGTAGCAGAGCGATTATGTCTGATATGCTGAAAGCATTTCTTGACCAATCTGGCATTGACCAGAGTCATATCAATCAATCCGATTTATAGGAGAGTGCCAGAAAACCCCCAGGGGTTTTCTGGCACTCTCCTATAAAGACATCTATACTGTTTATGCTGACCCAGCATATTGGGACGGTGCTTTAGAGAGATTGATTCATGATCCGGAGAAAGTAGGAAAGTGTTTTTCTCCTGTTGCTGGCAAGATAACTGATAAAGGAACAAAAATTGTTATTCATCCGCTTTCCATTGAGTGGCTGCTTCTCGATATGCCCGATGCTCCCGTAGATACCAGTGAGGTTTCAGATTCCAGAAGAAAGAATTATAAACAATGGGTCGAAGAATGGAGAAGAGAAGCAAGGGAAATTATCGATAATATAGATCATGAACAAGACAAAAAAAATGGCGAAACGGAAGCACCAGAAGAGAGAAAAGATTAGGCGCCAACGCAGACAAGTTACTAATGCTCTACTGGAGGACAAAAAGAAACCAGTAGCTAGACGCAAGAAAATGCTTTTTAGCACTGGCTTGGATGTTGGTGTGAACTAAATAAGTTTTCAGGACAGCTAAATGTAGCGTCTTCTGTAATAAGTGAGATGACTTTATCTACTTTGATGCATTTGCTGGTATTACAAAGACCTTTAAATAATCTGAATTTTAATGATGTGCTTTTTGTACAAAATTTACATTGCCTGCATGTGTCACGCCTGGCTTTTAGAACACCAAGCGGCACTCTTTTATGCGCCTTGGGTTTTAGGGCTGTTCTGATGCGTTTTGGTGACACTATAGAATATAAAATGCTCTGTTTCTAGTTCTTTGTGTGCCGTCCACCATTTATTGTTCCAGCTTGCTGGTTTGCTAATCGATTTATCATGAAAATATACAATTGGACGACCAGACCTTCCTATAATCGGATTAAAATCGCCAGAAGATAATTTGAGGCATTGTTGCCAAATGTGCCGAGAGTCAATATCTTGATGATTTTTTGTGAGTTTCCAGTTGCTATTATTAGGATCATTAATACACGAAAAAGCGTTTTTCTGCCTTGCTACCCTTTCTAAGGATTGTAGTTTTCCAAAGCCTTCGTGATTTATTCTGTTTTTTATTACAGAGGCAATTAATTTTCTTTCATGATTTGAACACTGATGCGCAGCTTCAGAAAAAATAACTCTTGCGACGAAATGATTAGAAGGAGAAGGAGTTTGTTCTACTTGTTTTTCAAATATAATAGTAGCGATAACGACGCTTATGCTCGCGATGGCCACTAAAATTGATTCTATAGAAGTTGTTTTCATGTTAATATAAGGAACCTCATGATAGACCTGGAGATTAAAAAAATAGCGGATGACAAAGCAGAGGGAGTTTATCATCGCATGTGTGTAGCATCTGCTGATCCCACTAAGGCTTTAAATGAGGAAGAGGCTAAAATATATAAAGATTTAAAGGAGTGGGGTTGGTTTGAACATTGTCCGTTAAATAATGATTCAAAAGAACAGATAACTCGCTTATACCTTTCTATGACAAGATATGCTAAATTAAAATGGCAAAAAGATCATCCGCCAAAAGAAAAACTCACTAAATGGGAAGTTGTTACTGGGCAGCCAAATCTGAAAAAGAAAAGATAATGTTTTTTATTTCACTCTTAGCGTCTTTTGGACTCGCTATATTATTGGTGGAATTATCAGATAAATGGCCTGTAAGGCGAATAAATCTTTTTCTTAAATTTATTGTCCATAATTATATTCATTGGAAAGCAGCACAAGTTTTTGATTGTACAGTGTGCTTTTCTTTCTGGGCAGCTTTAATTGTTGATTTGTGTCTTTTAATAACAACAGGCTATTTTTTCTGGCCTTTGTCAGGTTTTGCTACTGTGGGGTTTACCTGGACAATAATTCAAGCTCTTAATGCGTTAGATCACAAAGAGTAGGGGATTTGTAAATAAAGATTGAAAATAATATTATGAGAAAAAGAGGATCTTTATACTGTGGTGTTTTTGTCATTTTTGTGTTTGCTGGATGTAAGTCTGCCCCTCTTCGCATTGATCTAAAAGACTTTAATGTCGCTAAGCCTGTAGCGCAGACTCGTACAAGAGTAGAAGCAGTGCGAGAAAAAATAACAAATGTCTCTGAATCTGTTGCAGAAGATACAAAAACTATTAAAGAAGAAATTGGTGTTGTTGAGGAGCAGGTGACAACTGCTTCAGAGGCAATCGTAGAAAATACAGCAATTCTAGAGAAAGAAGTGGATACTGTTGATGAGAGGGTTGCAGAAGCTACGCAGTCTATCACAGAGAATACAAAAGATATTAGAGATGAAATCGTTGCTGCCGAGAGCAACACTCCTCCTGTCGTCGCTGAAGATTTGACCCCTCATTTTGAAGAAATTCGCAATACAACAGAAGACATAGATGCAAATGTTAAAGATCTAGAGGATGTTTCTATGATCGCTGAGGCTATGCGGCTTACGGTGAAGAGCATATCTGCAACTGTAAAATATTTAAACGATGCGGCTGCTAGACTCGAAGCGGTAGAAGCGAAAACAGATCATATAGAAACAAGCGTGCAAGAACTAGATAATGCTTCTGTAGATCTTGATGAATCTTTAACTGATCTTGATGAAGTTGAAAAGCAGGCATCGGGAATGCAGAAAGAATATTCAAAAGCTGTTGCCCATGCTAAAAAGGTAGAGGAAGATAGAGATAAAGCAATTGCAGAACGAGATTCTGCGACTGCGAAAATGCTTACTTATCTTATTGTGCTGTCTGTTATTGGAATCGGTGTCTCGGGAGCTCTAATGTTTTTTGGCAGCCCTAAAATGGGACTGACGGGGATGGCTATCTGTGCTGCTGTGTTAGTCGTAGCAATTACTGTGACAAAATATTTTGATTATATTGCTTGGGGAGGATTGGGCATACTGGCGATTGGTGCTGGTGCTGCTATATATCACATGTTTATTCAGAAGAAAGCTATAGTAGAGACTGTTGAGACTACCGAGCTAGCTAAAATGAGACTATCTGATGAAGAGAAAAGAGAGGTATTTGGCAAAGGAGTCGAAAGAGGAGGAGCACATGGCATTCAGTCTTCATCAACTATGAGGCTTATAGAATCAGCGCGTAGAAAGATGAAACGAAGAATAGAACCCACTATTAAGCATGAATAAAATTTAAAAATCAAGAAGTAATTTTCATTTCGTTCCCGTATAGTGTGGTATACTTTAGGAGCTATCTAACTATGCGCAGGAAAACTACATTAAATCAAGATTTGGAGATTTGCGCCTTATATAGGGCGGGACAAATTCAGCAAGATATTGCAGATAGATATAATATCGATAGGACTACTGTAGTTGGGATACTAAAGAGAAATAATGTTGTTACCCGGCGTGCGGGATCATGGGCTAAGAAATATGAAATTGATGAAAGTCTATTTGAGAAAATAGATTGTGAATGGAAATCTTATTTTTTGGGTTTTATGTATGCAGATGGTAATATGCAAAAATACGAGGTTGTTTTACAATTAAGTGAGAAGGATAAAGAAATATTGGATGTTTTTAATAAAATTATTTTTGATTCTAAAAGGCCATTAGGGTATCACAAGGGCAGATACGGCATGGCGTTCGGTAGGCGCATCTATACGAAGCCATCATACAGATTTAGAATTATTAATAAGAAGATTGCCCAAGATTTGAGGCTTTTTGGTCTTAAGCCAAGAAAAAGTTTAACGCTAGAAATGCCTAATCAAGAACAAGTTCCTGGTGAGTTAATGCGTCATTTTATTCGTGGTTATTTTGATGGAGATGGCTCAGTAACAATTAAGCCTAGGAACAACAGGACACATCTTAGGCATGCCTTTTCAATTAATTCAAGCAGAATGTTTTGTGCTCAATTAAAAGATTTTTTTTTACAAACACAGGATATAAAATGTTATATTTCTAGAGATCGAAGAAAAAAAATTGACAAGTTAGTGACGACTTCTAAAGAACAGATGCTTAAACTTTATAATTATTTTTATAGTAATGCTACTATTTTTCTCAAAAGAAAGAAAAATATTTTCCAAAATGTTACAAAAGATAGTCATGATGTGTTTCAAGATTATGTAGTAGCATAAAGTTTCTGTTTAATTTTTGTTTCAATCGCTTTGTACTTGGCAGATTTTCTAAAGGGCATCTGAGATTCTCGTAAATCATTCCCAAATGCAGTTTTGCTTAAAACAATGATTGGTGGAGATTGTATTCTTTTCCAGATGGCAGATTGAAACTTAGAAACAAACCACTCTATGTCTTGAAGAAATGTTTCTGGGTCGCTTATGTCATACCTTTGAAGCATACCAGGAGTCATGCCATATTGTTGTAAATGATCTTCTAGTGTTCCTTCGGCATACCACTCTAATATATCTTCGATAGTTATTTTTTTATAGTCTGTCATTGCAGATACTAGGCAATCATGGTATCCAATCTTTAATTGGGTTACTTGTCCTTCTTGTAGTTCTGGTCCTGATTGTATCTTTTCTTTGCTGAATTCAAACCTGTCATTATCTGGCAGCAGTCGTCGAGGAATTATATCTCTGCCATGGAGAATATTGACATATTGAGCCATTTCATATATTTCAGTTTTTAATAGGTCTCCCAGAACGGCTACACAACCACAAAGATCTCCATAGGCCGTACAGTATCCTAGAGCAAATTCTACTTTATTGCCATTATTGATAAATAATCCATTTTCTCTAGCAGCGATGCCCGCTAAAATATTTGCTCCTCTGATTCTGGCCTGATCGTTTTCGTTAATTAGCCCTTCAAATCTTCCTGTGGCTTCTTCTATAGCTTTTAGAATCTTTGTTATTGGAATTATTCTATATTCAATGCGCAGGTTTAACGCCAGTTCATCTGCTGCATCTTTGGTTTTTTGTGTGTTATTGTGAGTTGGGATGTTAATGCCTATAACGTGTTCTTTGCCAATGGCGTCTGCAACAATCGCTGCTGAGACGGCACTATCTACCCCCCCACTAAGTCCAATTATGATTTTAGGATGACAAGGCAACCCGAGGATATCTTTTATATGACGAATGCCTGTGATAATGGCTTGGTATTTTTCCTGAATGGGGTCTGATTTGTTGCGAGATTTAGGTATGGCCTCTTGTAATGGTGGAGGTATAATGAGTTCTGTTTTATATGGTTGTTCTGCAAATGCTACTGGCTCGCCAACTTTGTTATAAATGGTTGAGCCCCCATCGAACGTCACAATGTTTTTACCAGAGTTTTGAACTCCTGTGCAATTGACATAGTAATATGGAACGCCTAATGCAAGTTCTTTTACTCGTCTATCTCGTGCTGCATTTTTGCCGTGTGTCCAGGGGCTTGCAGACAGGTTTATTATAAGGCCAGCGCCATTGTCCTTAAACTCTTTTGCTGGACTTATTGTTTTGGTGTGATTGGTTGTTTCGTCCCAATAAGAGTAATCTTGACACCACAGATCTTCGCACAATTCAAATCCGACAAGCATGTCTCCTTGGTATTTTGTTGGGATCGTAAATGGTATATAATAATAGTTAAACGTGTATTCTGTTGCAACATATAAATCTGTCATGCTAAAAAAGAATCTTGGTTCGTCAAAAAATCTATAACAGGGAAGATTCGTCTTAAAAGTTATTCCTGCGGGTAGATGATGATTGTCATGCTTGATACGTGTTGCTGGCACGCCATCAGTATAAATGTATGCAGCATTATATAATCTAAACCTGCCGTCTTTATTAACTTTTGTTTCATCAACAAAGACATTTCCAAATGCCACGCTTATGCCTTTACTTGCTTTTCTGATAACTTCATTCCATCGCATTAATTCGCGACAGAAATCAAGGTCTCTAAATCTATCTCCTAAAAGATAACCGAAGACAAGCTCGGGAAAAGCCACAAGGTCAACATCTTGCCGTTTTGCTTGATCAATAAAATCAAGCATTTGTGCGATAGTTTCTTCGCAGTCGCCGGGGAATACTTCGATTTGTCCAAGTGCGATTTTCATCAGGTCTCCTTTCTACGAATATATCTGTGTAAATATTTTCTGGAGAAAAGAAGGAATTTATATACGTTAATGCAATGTATAAGTATTATGAAAAAAAGAATGCACAGAACGGATTTTTATATTACTGAAAAACAGTATGAAAAATTGAAGAAAATCGCTGACGATGAAGAGCGAACAATATCAGAAATATTTAGAAAAGCTATTGATTATTTTTTGGAGAAAGTATATGAAAAAAGCAAGGAAAAGAAATAGGTTTTATGTGTATGCGTTATTGGATCCTCGGAAGCCTGGGAAATATAAATATGGAGAATATGAGTTCGATTATGAGCCGTTTTATGTGGGAAAGGGTAGTGGAGGGTGTTATAAATCGCACAGCATGGAGTGCTGCTTAAAAGCGAATACTCCCAAAACAGCATTGATTAAGAAAATTAAACGACTGGGTTTAAAGGCTATGTTTATTAAAGTTGAGGAACAAATGTATGAAAATTTAGCTTTTGATTTAGAAGTAAAATTAGTTGCATTGATCGGGCGTAAAGTTAAGAATGAAGGACCATTGTGTAATTCTGTCCCAGGCGGTAAATTAAGCTGTTTTGACTCTCCAACTGTTAGCACTAAGCTAAGTATTTTGCGAAAAGGTAGAAAGCTTAGCGTAGAAACCAGAAAAAAAATAAGTATGACTAAAAGGGGTCAGGCATTTTCAATGACACACAGAAAGATGCTTCGTAAGGCATGGGATAAACGAAGAAAACTAGGTGTTTCAGTGGAGACTCGTGAGAAAATGAGAATGAGCAGCAAGGGAAAAATTAATATTGGAAAGTTTAAATTGATTAGCCCAAGTGGTGAAGTTTTTATTACCAACAATGGGCTTAGTGTATTTTGTGAAGAGCATGCTTTAACACGGGCTAACGTTCATAAAGTAATAAGCGGAAAGAGGAAACATCACAAGGGCTGGACAGCACATCGTATTATCGTTAGTTGATTCCTAGTATTTTCTTTGCTAACGCTATTGTTTCTTTGCAGCCTGTGTGTTTTCCTTGGACATCTGACAGTTTAATAGTGGGAACCCACTCATCAGATGAGTCATTTGGTTTGCAGGCAGTCATTTTGATTACGATGTTCAATGGTTTGCATCCAGTGTCCGCAGTGAAATGAGTTCCAATTCCAAATGGGCTTTTAATATTATTGTCAAAATGCCTTTGAATAGATATTGCTTCGTCTGTGTCTAGTCCGTCTGAAAATACTATTGATTTTGATTTTGGCTCGATTCGCAATTCTTCGTAATGTCTGATTGCTCGTTCACCATAGTCTATTGGATCTGAACTGTCGTGGCGTGTGCCATTATACAATCTGGCATGAAATGAATCGAAATGTTTGAAAAATTCTGGAGTTGTAAAAGTGTCGGTCAGTGCGATACCAAGTTCGCCACCGAACACATCAACCCATCTTCCTAACGCCATCGATGTTGCCATGCGAAAACCATATTTAGCAGCATGAAACATATACCACTCATGGCTTTGGGTGCCTATGGGAGTGAGATTGTGTTTCATCGCCAGATGTACATTTGAAGTCCCGGCCAATCCTGGGGAACCCAATTTAGATGGGAATTGTTTCAAGCCCTCCAAAACTTGATCTTGTGTTCTATAGGAAAACCTCCTTCGAGTTCCGAAGTCAGAGAATACACAGCCATTATCAAATAGATTGCGAGCTTTTTGTATTGCTCGTTCTTTTACTTCTCCAGGTGAATCAATATGATCTCGTAGCATTTCTGGTTTTGGAGATAATTGAAAGTATAATTCGCTAATGAGAGCCATTAGCTTAACTTCCCATAAAATCGCACGATACCATGGTCCTTCAATTTTTACTGCAAGTTCTCCATCGCTTTGTGAGATATGAACTTCTTCAGGGTCGTGTCTGTATCCTGAAAGGAAGTCAAGATATACAGGTGTCATAAAATAGCAACGCTCACGAAGGAAATCTTTCTCATCTTTTATTAATGTTAGTGTTTGCAGGTGTTCGACTTGTTCGCGAAGTGCTGCTGCGAACCCGCTTGGGAATTCTGTGTTTCCTCTATTTATGAATTCGTACCGGGCATAGACTCGCGGGTACAGCTGGCAGACAGCCATCTGTTGAGTAGCCTTATAAAGATCGTCATCTATCAAGGATGTAATAATTGGTTTCATCGTTATCAACTCCTATGAAAGTATGATTCCACTTTTTAACTATTTAAATATCATGGCATAATTTATTCTGGAGAAATAGTCTAAGTTCTAAAAATGTGAAAAAATAAGCACTATAATAAATGAAATAGGAGATGTATTATGGACACAATAAAAGAATTATGGAAAAATTATAAAGAAAAACACACAAATGGCTTGAGAAATGAATTAATCGAGCTTTATTTCCCATTTGTGAAGAAAATCGCCATAAAATTGTCAGGGAAGCTAGAACGCCACTGTACTGTTGAAGAACTTACTTCACTGGGGCTTGATGGATTATATGATGCAATTGAAAAGTTTGATATTACTTTAGGTGTTAAATTCGAATCATATAGTCAGCGACGAATTAGAGGCTCAATGATTGACTGGCTCAGAAAGAATGATGTTGTGCCCAGAAGTGTGCGGATTAATAATAATAGATTTGATAATAAAAAACAAGAGTTACAAAATATAGAACAAAGAAAAGTTGACGACGCAGAGGTTGCGACATTTTTTCAACTTGAAAAAGAATTCGCTAAAAAGAGAAAAAAGTTTCGCCCAATAATATTTAATAGTTTAGAATCATTTACAACAAAGGAAGAAATAAAAGATGAATTTAATGTTAATCTAATTGATCATGAGGTATTAGACCCCGATATTCAATTAAGAAGACTAGAATTTTTTACCAAGCTAATGGGTTCTTTTTCTAAGCTAGAAAAATTAATTATTTACCTATACTATTATAGGGCGTGGACAATGGATAAGGTTGCTGAGTATGTCAGATTATCAGAATCTCGCGTAAGTCAAATGCATAAAGAGATGTTGTCAAAGTTACGTGACAAAATAGAACGAAATCCTGATTTTTTTGACGAAGATGTTTTTGATTACATCGGTTCTTCAGACTCTAAAGAATTATTCTAAAATGTTATGATTGAAACAGTGGTGGGCAATATTGCTAGTCCCAAAACACAGATTGTCGTTAATCCTGCTAACGGAATAGGCGTTATGGGCAAAGGCGTTGCAGGGGCTTTAGCTGTCGTTGGAGGCCCTGAGATCGTGGAAGAAGCTAAAGCATTAATTAGAAAGAGAGGCAAGCATTTTGAAGCTGGTGATGTTTATCCCACAACGTCAGGAAAGCTGCACCGCAGAGGTGTCAAGAAGATATATCATGCAGTAACAATGCAATACCCAGGCGGATTTACCAGCCTAGATATTGTAAGTAAATTAATGAGTAAAGTTTTGGAAAAAGCGATTGCAGCAGGACGGGAGTCTATTGCAATGCCAGGATTAGGGACAGGTATTGGAAGACTGGATTATACTGTTGTGGCTAATGTTATGGTAAATATTGCTAAACGGCACGACCATGAAATTAAGATTAAGATTATCGATCAAAGTCCAATATTTATTTCTGAAGTAAATAAGCTGCTTGGTGTTAATACTAATCCATAAGTTTATAGAAAGTTGATATTTTTAGAAAATTATTAAAGGAATTTTTGTAATTCTGTCGATATAATATTTATGGTTTGAGGCAGACAAAATCAAAAGAACTTAAATCAACTTTAATTGCATGACTAACAATTCTTCACATTATATTCGCTCTAGTAAGCACTCATTTAACCAAGGTAACCAAGGTAAACAAGAGGATCTAGCAGAGTTTATTTTAGAGTACAGAAGAATTGCTAAGATATATCTAGATTATATCTGGGATCATGAACATGAGTTTAGTCAAAAAGATAAGACTTATCATTTTGATAACAAAATTAACTTGCAACTGCCTCTGTTCCTCTCGACAGTAGAACTTAATAAAACTCTTAACATTGAGACTTGGCTTTCAGCAAGAGCATTAAAATGTTGTATCACACAGGTTTTATCTGTTGTCAGAGGAGTGGTGAAAAAGCAATCTAAGAGGCAGTATATTATCAACAAGATGAGGGCAGAAAGCAGAAAAGTACCTAAGAGACTCAGGAAGCGTGCAAGACAGAGACCCTCGAAGCCAGAAGTTGAGAAAATAAATCCTGAGCTTAACTCTGTGTGTGCTGACTTGGAAGAGTTTCCTGAGTCTACTTTTGATGCTTTTCTACAGATTAGAAGCTATGATACTAGAACTAGAGGAAAAGTGATAAGAGTCCCAGTTAAATTCACGAAAGTTTCTAATAAATGGAAAAAACAAGGAGAAATATTAAGTAGCTTTCATGTTTGCGAGAATCATGTAGAAATAAGATACAAAATAACCCAGAAGAATAAAAAGAAAGTTTCTAAATCATCTACAGTCGGAGCAGATCAAGGAGTTAAAACTGTTCTAACTCTAGGAGACAAACAGGCAACGCCCGATAGTGATAAACATGGACATTCATTAGATAGCATCATGAAGAAGATGTGTAGCAAGAAGAAGGGTTCAAAGGGGATGAGCAAAGCTCAAAATCACAGGACTAATTTCATTAACTGGGCTATTAATCAACTGAATTTCAATATTCTTTCTAAACTGATTTATGAAGATGTGAGACACATTAGATACAAGAAGAAGTTGGGTAGATATCTGAGTCATTGGCCTCATAAACAGATAAAATATAAGACTCAATGTAAGTGTGAAGAAGAAGAGGTTCTTTTAACTTCACAATCATCAACTTATATGAGTCAAAGGTGTAGTAGCTGCGGTTTAGTTCTCAAAGCAAATAGGCGTGGCAAGAGATTTTCATGCAAAAACTGTGATTATGCTGCTGATTCTGATTTTAATGCAGCGGTTAATCACCAGCATGATCTTCCTCGTGTTACAGTTGCTTTGAGAAAAGCGAGATTCAATTTGAAAGGATTCTTTTGGAATACTTTTGGATTTTTTGATCGCTCTGGAGAGGAGATTACAGTTTCTCTTTGCTAGAAATTAACTGTTTCATGTTTTCTATGAAATTAGTAACTGTTGAAGAAGTGAAGAAATGTTTTGAGGACACAGGTACATAAATGACTGCTTCCTTAAATCGTCCAGTATTAATTTTAAACAAAAGTTGGGCTCCTGTTTTTATCGAAACTGTTAGACAATCGCTTTCAAAGATTTTTAATGATGCAGCTATGATTGTAGATCATAACGATTTTAATACATATACATGGGAAAAGTGGTATGATCTGAGATCTAACAATGGCGAGGCTGTCATCAAAACAACTCGTAAAGATGTGAGAATTCCTGAGATTGTCGTCTTAAGGACTTATGATAAAATTCCAACGTTTGACGTTAAATTAACTCGCAAAAACTTATTAGTGCGAGATAAATTTCGTTGCGCCTACACAGGAGAGCAATTACGGTCTAAAGATGCAACGATTGATCATATTGTTCCACGTTGTCGTGGAGGGTCTAATTCTTGGGACAATGTAGTGATTGCCGCATCTGAGGTTAACAGGCGAAAAGGCAGCAGAACGCCGGAAGAAGCAGGAATGCGATTGAAGCATACTCCGTTTAAGCCGAAGTGGAGTCCTTTGTATACCTCTAGCATTCCTAGAATTCCAAAGTCATGGTATAACTTTATTAAAATTGATAAACATATTTCGATAAAATAAAAATGGTTATTCGCAAGAGAGTGAAGCGACACACAATAGGTCATATTAATTCTGTAAACAATTGGACGAATGCCCTCGCTGGCACTCCGTGTTTTCTGCTTGGCAATGGGCCTTCGCTAAATGAGCAGGGTCTTAAGCTTCTGTCTAAATATTTTACTATTGGTATTAACAGAATTTTCTATAAGATTGACCCAACGATTCTTATTTTCCAAGATTTGCAATTGTGGCATTCTGATAAGCATAGTGTTTTAAAAACGCAGGCGTTAAAATATTGCAGGGATAAATCTGACATCCAAGGTCGTTTTTACCATTTCAAGTTGTTAACAGGAGAATATGCTTTACCCGAGAATCCCTCTGTCCTCAAGGGACGGGGTTCTACCGGCCCTCTAGCATTTCAGCTGGCATATCTTTTGGGTTGTGACCCTATTGTGCTTGTGGCGATGGACTGTTGCTACGACGATGACAAGACTGATTTCTATGGCGTTAATCCAATGCACAAGCCTCATACTCTTCGTAACTGCATCAAAGGTTTAGAATGGATCCGAGATTGTAAAAGTGGCAGAAAAATAGTAAACTGTTCTAACAATAAGGTTTTTGAGAAGCGGCTTACAGTAGAAGAAACAGTTGCACAGACGTATAACATTGAGCCAATTGACCGAGAGGCTACTACAAAGAAGATTCTTCGGCACAATCAGTAATTTTTTCACTTCTAAATTTCTATAGACACTCATGTTAGTGAAATACTTAGAAAAGTATAAAATTTGCCAGAAGGATTCCCAAGCAATCTTGACGATATGCATGAAGAATCTGTGTCATTTTATTGAAATTGGAGAGTATAAATAATGCCCGTGCTTATTGAGCCAAAGGTGAATCATGAAAGAGAAATAAAACAACCCGTCATTGACATCGTAACAACTTATTCTTACGACGAAGCTTTTGAAAAGTCGCTTAAGTACTTTAATGGAAACGATTTGGCAGCTAAGGTTTTTCTTGACAAATATGCGTTACGTAATAATAATGATGAACTTTTAGAGGCGACTCCAGATCAGATGCACAGGCGGCTAGCTCGAGAGTTTGCACGGATAGAAAAAGACAAATTTAAGAAACCATTAACAGAAGATGAGATTTTCTCACATCTCGATGAATTTAAACGAATCATACCACAGGGCAGCATTCTTTATGGTGCCGGGAACCAGTTTCAAACAATTAGTCTCTCGAATTGTTTTGTTCTAGATTCTCCCTTAGATTCATATGGGGGAATCCACCGCACGGACGAACAGCTTTCTCAAATTTCAAAACGTCGTGGCGGCACAGGGCTTGATCTTTCAGCATTGAGACCCAGTGGGGCTGCAACAAAAAATGCAGCTAAAACTAGCACTGGTATTATTCCGTTTATGGAGCGGTTTAGTAATTCGATCAGGGAAGTTGGACAGTCAGGGCGAAGGGGCGCACTTATGCAGACACTTTCTGTTCATCATCCAGAGATTTTAGAATTTGTAAAAGTTAAACGAGACCTAACAAGAGTAACAGGAGCAAATATTTCTGTTCGCTTAACAGACGAATTTCTTAATGCGGTTCAAAAAGATGAAGAGTATGAACAAAGATGGACTGTTGATGCTGAACAGCCAAAAATTTCTAAAATGGTAAAAGCTCGCGATGTATGGATGCAGATTGTAGAAAACGCACACGCAATGGCAGAGCCGGGCTTGATTTTTTGGGACAACATTATTCGTGAATCGCCCGCTGACTGTTATGCGTCAGAGGGTTTTAGGACGACCTGCACCAACCCATGCAGCGAGCTACCTTTGAGTCCATTAGACAGTTGCCGCCTTTTATTGCTTAATCTTTTTGCGTATGTGGAGCATCCATTTAAGAAAACAGCAAAGTTTGATTTTGATGCTTTTGCTGAAGACGTTATGGTCGCAGAAAGACTAATGGATGATGTCATTGATTTAGAAATTGAAAAGATTGATGATATTATCAAGAAAGTAACAAGCGACCCAGAGTCCGCAGATATTAAGCGGATTGAATTAAATCTATGGAAAGGTGTTAAAAAGGCTTGTGAGCAAGGTAGAAGGACAGGGCTTGGTATTACAGCTCTTGGCGACACACTCGCAGCTTTGGGAATTGATTATGGTTCTGATAAAGGACTGAGAACAGCCGAAAAGATTTATCAATCTTTGAAGATTAATGCTTATCGAAGCTCTGTCGATATGGCAAAGGAAATAGGACATTTTCCTGTATGGGATCATGAAAAAGAAAAAGACTGCCCCTTCTTAGTTCGCATTAAAGACCAAGATGAAGATTTGTGGAATGACATGAAGAAACATGGTCGCCGTAATATTTCATTGTTAACGACCGCTCCCGCTGGAACCGTTTCTATTTTAGCTAAGGCTATTAATCGTTTTGGCACATCGTCTGGTATTGAGCCACAATTTACTGTTCATCCATATACGAGGCGAAAGAAAATTAATCCAAGCGACGAGAATGCCAAAACAGATTTTGTAGACCAAAGTGGCGACCATTGGCAGGAATTTGAAGTCTATCCGTCTGCTGTTTTAGACTGGATAGATGAATCTGGAGAAAAAGATATTAAGAAGTCTCCCTGGTTTGGTTGTTGTGCTGAAGAATTGGATTGGAAGCAGCGGGTTAAATTGCAGGCGGCGGCCCAGAAACATATTGACCATAGTATTAGTTCCACGTTGAATCTGCCAGAGGATGTAACTGTTGACCAGGTTGCAGAGATATATGAAACAGCTTGGAAAGCAGGGACAAAAGGGATTACTGTTTATCGTAAGGATTGTCGCACTGGCGTGCTCGTCGAAAAGAAGGCTGAGAGAAATGGTTCTATCGTAAAAACGACGGCTCCGAAGAGACCGAAAGCTCTTGACTCAGAGTTATATTTCACAACCGTTAAAGGTGATCATTATTTTGTCATTGTTGGATCTTTGAAAAATGGAACTGAGCCTTATGAAGTTTTCGTTGGGAATAATGGCTTTGTATCGAAGCGGGGGACTTTAAAAGGAAAGACGCTTCGAGAGTCAAGGGGCAGATATCATGGCATGTTTGAAGGAGATATTGAGTTAAGAAATATCTCATCTTTTTGTTCGGATGAAGAAGAGTCACTGACCCGTATGATTTCCACTGCTCTAAGGCACGGGGCAGATGCTTCGTTTATCGTGCATCAGCTCGAAAAAGCGAAAGGCGACCTCCAGAGTCCATCTAAAGCTATTGCTAGAGTATTAAAAAAATGGATAGCAGATGGCACAAGGGTGACAGGGAGTGACTGCCCCTCATGTAGCAGTTCAGAACTAGAAAGAAGCTCAGGTTGTGTGGTTTGTAAAAGTTGCGGCTATAGCGCTTGCCACTAAGAACAAAAAGAATAGATAAAGGATACAGCGTAATAATCTCCTAATATATTTGTAGATATTAGGAGATTATTTATGAAAACTATTGATTTAACTGGGCGTGCATTTAACATGTTAACAGTTTTAGAAAGAGATTTTTCACGCGGTATTGGTCAGCATAAAGAAGTTTATTGGAAATGTAGGTGTGATTGTGGGAGATTAAAATCATATAGATCAGACCAGCTTAGGAAATGTGCCCCTTCTTCCTGTGGTTGTGCCAATAACTATGTGAAAATTGGGATGCAGATAGGTTATTTACTGGTCAAAGATAGATTTGATAAGCCAAATTCAAGGAATATGTTCTGGCTTTGCTTGTGTCAGGCGTGTGGAAAGGAAAGGGTTTTTAGTTCAACGACACTAAGGCGCGGTTCGAATAGATCCTGTGGGTGTCAAATGAATCCATGCGGACAAAAGCATCCTTCTTTCAATGGTCACAAGTCGCTTCAAGGTTCCCATCTTGCACAAATTAGGAGCAACGCAAAACGTAGAAATTTAAAGTTCGAACTTGATGCCAAATATTTACATGGGTTATTTGAGAAACAAAATGAGCGATGTGCGTTGAGTGGACTGCCTTTAACTTTTGGAGTCAGGAGTAGAGATAAATTTAAGCATGTTGATTGCACCGCATCGCTTGACCGCATTGATAATGAACAGGGATACATTAAAAGTAATGTTCATTGGTTGCATAAGGACATCAATAAAATGAAGAATACGCACGTTGTTGAATATTTTAATTTTTTATGTCGATCTGTGCATGAATATAAATGTTCCTAGATGTGGCTAAAAATTCTGTAGTATTTTGTTATGACGCCATCAATACTATTAACGTTTAAGAAACTACATCCCCAAGCTGCTATTCCCCGTTATCAAACAAACTTTGCGGCGGGTTTTGACTTTCATGCAGTTGTAGACGAAGCATTATCTTTTAATCAACAAATTAAAAAAGATGCTAAAGGCGATGTATATTTAGATATTTATCCAAGTCAAAAAGGCATTGTTACTACTGGTTTATCTGTGGCAATTCCACTTGGGTATGAGATACAAATAAGGCCGCGTAGCGGATTAGCGTTCAGGAATTCAATAATTATACATTTTGGAACAGTAGATGAAGATTTTAAAGGTGAGATAAAAATTGCTTTATTTAATTTAGGAAACTCGCCGTTCCGCATATATCATGGAGATCGGATTGCCCAGGGTGTTATTAAAAGGGTTCAAAGGGCGGGAATTATTGAAGTTGAGGAGTTTCTGAAGAAGATTTAAAAAATGATCGAGGTGGAGGTTATGGGAGCACGGGGATGAAATAATCATTCCCATTCTAACAAAATCTTGCCATCTTGGATAATTGATTTAGGCCCTTGCGACTTAGTAAGCAAATCCTTATCTTCAAACCTCATAAGGCTCTTCAGGCGTTTTTTAGATAAAACACTAGGTTTTCTGAATCTTACAGGGCCATAAGCATCTTCTGTCGGGAAATCTTCGTCTTTTTCGTCTTCTCGCCTATCTCTGACCCAGAGGCTATGTAGTACTTCCCAGTCAACAGGTTTGCATGTCTGGTGAATGCGTGTTTTTTTAGTTTCTGGCGTGAAAAATTCCACAGAGATTAGGTTTTCTAATTTTATAGTTTTTACTCCCGCTTCATTGAACCTCATGGCAAGGTCGCAATCCCAATAAACTCCTGTGAATCTCTGATCAAGCCATCCTGCTGGCTCTTTTAATTCTTTAAGTAGTTTTTTGTCTATAAGCGCCCCTACTAAACTTGCGTATGGTCTGTTCTGGAACCGGCATTTGGGATACTCAAGGACAGGATAGATACCCGAGGATTTAAATTTTGGTAAAGTGATTATTTTGTGAGTTCCTTCCTCATCGCATAATCTTTGGTGTTCTCTGTATAGGTCATCAAAACCTGCTTGCCAGAACGTAACATCATCGCCTAAGAATACTGCCATTTCTCCTTGCGATTCTTTTAAAGCAATTTCGGCACATTGCCCCGTTTTTATATTTGCTGTTTTTATGAAATTTATATCTGTGGGTAATTTGAAATCAGGTTCATTAGGTCCTACGAAAACCATTTCAAAATCTACATCTTTTTTATACTTCATAAGCTTTTCACGAAACTCTAGCCATAAGAATGGCCTGTTAGATGCAGCACATGTGCTTATCAGTGGTTTTGCCATATCTTTTTAACGATCTCTAAAGGTTTTTTGTCTCAGACCCGATAATTATATTAATCTATCTTATGCCTATTTCGAAAGAAAATATTCTTTTTACTTATCGATCCGGAGACATCGATAGCTTTAATGTTGCCAACAGATATAGAGCACTTCGTGACCTAGATTCTGAGCAGCTCGTCGCTATTCCTTGTAGCGATAGGGAAATCCTGCCTAATGAAAAAACATTTAACGATGAAGTTCTTAATCCTATTAAAGATGCCATTGCCTCATCGGGGCGCCGTATCTGGGGAATTATCACAGGATTTAATGTTCCAGGAGGCTTTAGAGATGGTGAAGATATTATCGCGACCACTTCTCGGCTTTCAAGAATTCATCATGATTTTCAAAAGCAATTAAGAAATCATTTATTTGACAGGGCTGCATTCAAGCGATTTGATGCCATAGATGCTCAGTTTGCTTTAATCACTTCTAGGATTGATGCCGCTACAGTTGATATAGCAAATGATTTCATAGACCGCACAAGCGAATTTAGAAAGCAGTCATTTGCTAAAGGGAAGTTTTATATTGACCCTTATAGTGGCATCCTGGGCGCAGATGCAACTGAATATCAAGATGAAATATTAGATTTTTCCAATAGAGAGCTAGTTGAGACAAATTTAGATGTATTTTCGACTGTTTTTCTTGACCCCTATGTTGACGTGGTGTTGCCATTTGTTAAAGATGATTCTTTTACGTGGTCATGGTTCGCAGATCGCAGCAGCCTCTCGTTCTTTCAAGAAACTAATTCATCTCGTTTCTTCTTCTACAATGCAGATAATGACGGGGCTTTTACAGTTCGTGATCTTAATGACCGGCGATGGGTTTCTCTTGCAATACGCTCAAATTATATAAATACAGCGGGAGCGATGTCAAACCCAACTATTAAAGGTTTTCTTCGCCCGAGACCTTTTTTCCGCACCCTGCTTAATGGGGCGACTTCTGGAGAGGCATTATTATATAGTAGTAGGTTCGTAGACTGGACAATTAATTTTTTCGGTGACCCTCTTTTACAAGTTCACTTCCCTGGAAGAACGCAAGTAATAGACTTCGACACCCCTATGAGGAGCTAGTAGTTCGTCTGATTCAAGTAGCAGTAGTTCACAAAGCTCTTCTTCAAGCAGTAGTAGTTCACAAAGTTCTTCAAGCTCTTCTGGTAGTTCTAGCAGTTCTAGTCTTTCATCTAGTTCCTCGGCAAGTAGTTCTAGTAGCTCTAGTAGTTCTCTTAGTAGCTCTAGCAGTTCTGTTAGTAGCTCTAGCAGTTCTCTTAGTTCTAGCAGTTCTTCAGTTAGCAGTTCAAGCAGTTCAAGCAGTTCGTTAAGTAGTTCAAGTAGTTCGTTAAGCAGTAGCTCTAGCAGTAGTTCATTAAGCAGCTCAAGCAGTTCATTATCTAGCAGCTCAAGTAGCTCGCTAAGCAGTTCAAGCAGTTCAAGCAGTTCGTCTGTTAGCAGCTCGAGTAGTTCGAGCTCAAGTAGTTCGAGTAGTTTAAGCAGTTCTTCATTAAGTAGCTCTAGTAGTTCTAGCAGCAGCTCTGTCAGCAGTTCCAGTAGCTCTTAGTAGTTCCAGTAGCAGCTCGCTTAGTAGTTCTAGCAGTAGTTCAATTAGTAGTTCTAGTAGATCTAGCAGCTCATCAGTAAGCAGTTCTAGTAGTTCGGTTAGCTCTTCGTCAAGTAGTTCAAGTAGTTCAGTAAGCAGCTCTTCAAGTTTAAGTAGTTCACTTAGTAGCTCTTCAAGCTCAAGCAGTTCATCACTTAGTTCTAGCAGTTCTTCATTAAGTAGTTCAAGCAGTTCTAGTAGTTCTAGTAGTTCTAGTAGTTCTTCATTAAGCAGTTCAAGCAGTTCTAGTAGTAGTTCAGTAAGTTCTAGCAGTTCATCAGTCAGTAGTTCTAGTAGTTCTAGTAGTTCATCGGTTAGCAGTTCAAGTAGTTCGAGCAGTTCTAGTAGTTCTTCGGTTAGCAGCTCTTCGACTGGATTGTCCTCGCCGTCGCCGTCATAATATACAGAAGTTTGTCGATTAAAATCATATACGATGATAGACGCAAAAATTTATTTAAATAAAATTGCCAAAGGCAGACTCGGAGAAGTATTCCGGCAGGCTGCTTTTTCTGAAGGGATAGAGTTAACGAATGGATTTCGTGTTAAAAAGTGGCGGGAGCAGTTTCAGACTGACAGAAGACTAATTACTTGGGGATTAAAGGTGCCGGGGACTGCCTATGAACACCGTAAAGATGTTTTGTTTGTTGAGCATGGCTTTTTATGTCAGTCAAAAAGAATCTGGATTGATGAAGACGGCTGGTTTAATTATTCTTCGCTTTGTAAAAACAAACAATATCTAGACGGATATGCCAAGGCAGAGGCAGATAGAGTTGAACATATTTGTATTAACGATTTGAAGTGCAAATTATTTGCTCATTCTAATACGAATGGACCACTTCTCTATGCTATTCAAAGGGGCTCTGATAGTTCAGCTAGGTTTTATTTTCCAGCAAAAACTCCAGATATGGGCTCTGTGGAAGCTGGGTTGACATTACTTGCAAAATACGGCCCTAAATATCCTACTTTGATTCGACCGCACCCAAGAGCTTCAGATCGCAGGGGTTTTTCCCAAAAACGGTTTCCTAGTTGCTGGCAAGACCACTGGACAGTAGATGAAAGCCCGAACGCCTATGATACTTTAAATAAATGTTGTGGACTAATATGTGTCAATTCCACACTAGCCACAGAGTGTCCAATGTTTGGAATTAAGGTTGCTACGTTAGGCGATAGTATGTTTTCTGGGTCTGGCGTTACCCTTGAATGCGCAAGTGACCCATCTCAATTAAAATATTTTTTAGATTGGCAGGTGCCAGACCAAGAAATAGTGATGAAATATCTTTGTGCCATATTAAGGCATCAAATTGATTATGATAGCTCTAGCGAACAGATAAGAGAAAATAAATCATTTCAAAACTGGGTTGCTCGGCTTCATAATGAAGGACAGAGCCCATAAATATGCGAAAATAATACAGAAATGGCGATTACTGAGAACGAAAGCTGGCGATTGATGTCCATTGACCTGGGCAAAGCTATTGCATATCTGTATCGAGTAGAAGACGCCCTTGGAGAGACCAGAGGCACAATTATGTCGAGCACAGATGTTCGCACAAAAGTAGATTTACTCTTGTCGTCTAACGCATTAAGCAACTCTAGAACCATTGATGTTATTACTTCTGATTTACAACCAGCGACAAATGAGCTGTTTCGGTATATTGAAAAAAGAAATAAATTCAGTGATCTTACAGCTTATTTTAAGACTCTTGATGAGTTCTTAGCCGAACAAGAATTTAAACTTAGCACAATTGTTACCTTATTGACAGATCCAGCAAAAAGTGTTTCTGCTGAGAATTCGCTCGACACAGGGCATTGGGAGTTTGAGTTTGATATTCTTGATGAAGCAAAGAAATTTGTATTTTATCATTTTGAGTTACAGTTGGCAACAGATGCATTATTCTCTAATATTATATTTACAATAGATAGCAGCAATGATGTGGCGAATTGGTTCTTTGAACGAGATGTTGACGAATTTAAACCACTTCTGTCTGAAGGAGTGGGGTCAAATTTTGCAACCAGGCGAATGAGGTATGTGTCTAAAGAATCGCAATTTCTTACTAGAACACAAAAGTATTATCTTCGATCTAGACAAAAAGATAATGAAGGAATTGTATATGATTATCGTATGTTTTCTGAGGATATCATTTTCACATGATAATCTATTAAAGGTTTTCGTCCAGTTATGTCGAAACTATTAATAGCGTGAAAACACTCAGAACATATAAACTGAAAATTACTTCTAAACATGCTAAGTTTGAAGATGTTTCTATGAATTATAGGAAAGCTGTTAACTGGCTTTCTAAGATTATTTTTAAAAGAGGCAAACCAGATACTCCTAATAAACTTTGTAAAGAGTTTTATGGTACTATTCGTAAAAAATTTCATCTTCCTAGCCAAGTAACCTGTTCGCTGTTTAGACATGTTGTTTCTACATATCGGAGCATGAGATCTAACAAAAAATGGAGTCTTGCTGTTTACAAGAAAATCAATGTTCCACTTTGCTGGAGACGTGATTTTAATATCTCTAAAACTAGAGGTTTGACTGTTTGGGGCGAACCTATTAAATATAAAGCTAGAAAACTACCCGAAGGAAAGTGGTTGAGTTCTAGACTTAAACTTTTTCATAAACAATGGTATATTTGCCTTACTATTGAAATAGATATCCCTGAGTCTAAAAAAACAGGAACAATCATTGGAGTTGATTCGGGTATCAAAAACTTGTTGACTGCTGTTGACAAGAAAACTAATAAAACTAAATATATTTCTGGCAATCAACTTAATCATCGCAGACTTTGTATTCGTAAAACAAGAGCAAAAGTTGCTAGCGTTGGCACTCCTTCTGCTAAACGTCTCTTGAAGAGGCTTAGCGGGAAAGAGAAGTCCGTAACGCAAGAACTGTGTCACGTTGCTAGTAAGCAACTGGTGTCTTTTGCTCAAGAAGTAGATGCTAAAACTATTGTTATGGAAAACCTCACAGGTATTCGCAAGAGCAAGAAAAAGAAAAAGATGCATCATAAACAGCGAGCTAGGAATCATCGTTGGCCATTCAAGCAGTGTCAATTCTTTGTTGAGTATAAAGCTGCCGCTAAGGGTATTAGTGTTGAATACGTTCCACCTGCTTATACTAGTCAGTCTTGTCCTGTCTGTGGTCACTGTGAAAAAGCCAACCGGAATGGCTTGAAATTCCGGTGCAGATCTTGTAGATATCAAGATAATGCAGATCGTATTGGAGCTTGTAATATAGCTCTTCGATCGCTTTTTCAGCGGCAAGCCGCTGAAAAACGAGCCGTATGTCAATCGGCTTATAGTAACGTTTCTCACGATTCAGTTACAAGCCCCATCCTTTATGATAGGGGTCATTGACATGATTAAGCCAGAAGAGTATAAAGTAATTGCTGACCACTTAGGAGGAGCAAGGGCAGACTCAGAGAAAGCATTTCGGCTCTTAAAAGCGATGCAAGGGCATTTGTCAGACTCTGAGATAGACACAGATGAAATTAACAAGATCGTATTGCGCAATAGCATTGAGCTTGCTTATTTTATTGTTGTAGATAGATATTTTAATCCGCATGCAGAAATGAAGTCGTTTGTCACAGCATTGCAGTCCCACGTAGCACAGCAATTCAATTCTGTGAATACATTTTTAAAAGATAGTGGGATTAAAGTATCTCAGGAATTTGCAGATATTTCTGCAACGGTAGGATTTAATATAGATTTAGAGAATATAATTTAATGCCAAAAGGGCGCAAACCATTTCGCACTAGAACATCCGTTTCTGATATTATTACGGATATGAAGGTGTCTCTTGAGCCTACTGCATCAAGAAAAATTCCAGATATCATAGAATTTTGTAACAGCGAAGACTATTTAGGGCTCCCCTATCAACGCACTCCCGTTAATCTAACACCCGCTCAAGCGCTAATCCTTAAGGTTTTTTATCGTGGATCTAGAGGGAATGAACACATCAAGCTTACCGAAGCAGAATTGCAGCTTTGTGAAGATCTTGGGCTCACAGACGATGTTCGCGGCAACGTGCGAAGTAAGTATTTTAGTCAAGCTATTTTTAGAGAGTTAGTTCTTGTCTGGGGTCGTAGATGTTTATCTGAGGACATGATGCTCATTGATCCGAAAGATGGCGCCATGCATACATTTGGGGAGCTCTGGGATAGTGGGCAACATAATATAGATTCATGGACATATGATGAACAATTTAACAAGATGCAAATAATAAAGAATGCAGAGATTATTTATCAGGGAGAACGAGAAGTCTTCTGTTTAGAAGCTATGAGCGGCTTTACTATTGAGGCTACTAAGAATCATCCGTTTATGACTCAACGTGGATGGATCCAGTTAAAAGACTTAGATTTAGAAAAAGACAAGATTGCAATCTGTGAAGAAGTGCCATTCTTTGGAAATTCGCAGAAAATTTCTATTGATGAAGCATCTTTGTTGGGCTATATGACAGGAGATGGAAATTGTTCTCAGACATGTACTTTTTTTACATGCGACAATGATGTCATCTTAAAAGATATGACTTCTCGATTAGATGCAGTTAGTGACAATTTAAAGATGTTTAAGGATCCGTGGACTGGTGCACGATCAGCACATTGCCAATACAAGATCACTTCAAAAAGATATGTCAATGAATCTTTTTATTCCGAGAAAGCAGGTAGAAATCGTTCTAGGCGAAAGAAAAACGATTTGATGCAACTGTTAACTAAATGGGACTTGGCTGGTAAAACGTGTCACTATAAATCTGTGCCGTTGGAGATGTTTAAGTGTCCGAAAAATGTTATAGCGGCATATCTTAGGGCTTTATTCAGCTGTGATGGCCATGTCGGGACTCGTAATGTTTGCACTATAGAGTTTTATAGTTCAAATAAACAGCAGGCTATTTTGATTCAACAGCTTTTATTAAAGTTTGGTATTATAGCAAATTTAAGGACTAAAAAGGTTAATTCGTATATTGTAGATGAAAAAAACATAAAAAGGCAATATCACACAGTAAGTTACGGATTATATTTTTCAAGGAAACTATATGTAGAAAGATTTTTTAAAAATATTGGATTCATTGGCAAGGATGGGGCTGTGCATATGGCGTTGAATAGGTTATTAAGTATTGACAGTAGTATTAAAACAACGCACAGGGATCAATGTCCATTTTCGTTTTTTAAAATTAGATCTATCAATAAAATTGGTAAAAAACGCACGTTTGATCTTTCAGTGAGTAGTCAAAAATCGTTGCAAAGCTTTGTTAGCAACGGGTTTATAGCTCATAATTCGGGCAAAGATTTTTGTGTCAGTATTATAGCACTTTATGAGGCATTAAAGCTTTTGGAGTGCCCTGGAGGCGATCCGTTTGGCTATTACAATATTGCCGATGCAAACCCTATTAATATATTGACTGTTGCTAACTCGCAAGCACAATCTGGTGTCGCATATGCAGAAATAAGAAGTAAGCTGCTGTCTAGTAAATATTTTACAGACAAATACATTAAAGATGGTTTAGAGGAGGGTAAAGTTTATCTTTTAACGCCAAAAGATAAAGAAGAAAATAGAAATTTTGCGGCAAGGGACATGGGATTGAAAACAAAAGGCTCTATTGTTATTGAGGTGGGGCATAGCAACTCTGCTACGTTGCTAGGTAAGGGTGTTTTTGTGCTGATACTTGACGAAGTTGCTTCATATAGAACGACAGGAGGCGCTTCTTCTGGAGATCGCATTTATGCATCCCTAACTCCCACCATTGCAACTTACTATCGCAAAGTGCCCGTGTTAGATAGTGATGGCAAACAAAAAGTTGATGACAAGGGAGAGCCGGAAAATGACATTATTTATGACGGAAAAACTATCAGTATATCATCGCCTCGTGGTAAAGAAGGCAAGTTCTGGGAGCTTTTTTCGCAAGCTGATTTATATGACACAAGACTCGCTTGTAGACTTCCAAGCTGGGATGTTATGCCAGCAAGAACCCGTCAGTCTCTAAAACGAGAATTTAGCTCGATGAGTGAAGAAGAGTTTGAGATGGAATTTGGGGCAGAGTTTAGTGGTATCGCTGGTGAAAACTTCTTTTCAGAAGAACACACTAAGTCATGTTTCAAGGGCAATATTCGTTTTAGAAAAACTGGAGAACCTGGACAAATATACTTCTTGCATCTCGATCCTGCCGCGACAAGTCATAATTATGCTTTAGCGTTAGTTCACAAACAAATATTTTTGAATGAAGAAACACGTAAGGCAGATTATATGATTATGGTGGATTTGCTGAAATACTGGCATCCTACGACTAATCAGCCTGTTATAGCTTCGGTAGTAGATGAGTTCGTGATTAAGCTGAAGCGATTATTTAGAATTGGCATGGTAACATACGATGCCTGGAATTCTATTGAGAGTAAGCTTAGATTGCGCAAAGCTGGACTGCCAAATAAAGAGACTCGTTTCACCAACAGGCACAAGATGGTGATTTATTCTGAGCTGTTGCAGATAGTGAATGCTGGAAAACTTATTGTTCCTAATAATGACCCTGCGGCAACGTTGCTCATGGACGAAATGGTCGGGTTGCAAAAGAAGGTCATTCCCACTGGTTATCGAATTTCTGCCAGGCGAAATGGAGATGGCATAAAGACAGATGATTTAGTCGATGCCCTTGCAGGAGCTTGCTATTCGGCAATCAATATGAATGCTAATATGCTGCCTCAGGGCAAGATGGTAAATATGGGTATCGTGCCGCAACCAAATGAAAGAGTATGGCAGGGCATGCAAGGTCCTATTGGATCCGGCACAGGACAACAGGTTGCAGATGCTTTAGCTAACCGCCAGCCTTGGAGAAACCCTGTCATAAGATAAAGGATAAGCTATGCTTTTTGTGAAAGAAAGGTATATTGGAGAGATTTAGTCAACTACCGACAGCTAATGCTGAGATCTCAATAAAATGAGTTCTAGGTTGACTAGGGAGCATTAATATAATGCAGAAGTTATCAGAGGGAAACACATACACACCTACGGATGCTCCTCAAGTCCGTAGCAACTGTGATTCTGTGATTAAACAGTCCTGTGAGGTAGGGACGGTGTTGCAGAATCTCAAAACCTTTGATAACAGTCCCGATGAGGCTCTAACTCCCCGAGTACAGGGAGAGCAGGACTTGCGAGTACCTGCTATTTATGTGCTCAACATGAGAGGCGAACCTCTTATGCCCACTACTTCTCGTAAAGCAAGAGTCTTGTTAAAGAAAGGAGATGCTCGTGTTGTAAAGAGAACACCGTTCACGATTCAACTGAAAAATGCAACTGGCGAGACAAAACAAAGAATTATTTTAGGAGTAGATACAGGTTATAAAAGCGTTGGCTTATCTGCTGTCACAGAGAAAAAAGAAGTATTTTCTGCTGAAGCGCAGTTGAGAACTGACATGCCTAATCTTAATTCAGAAAAAAAGATGTATAGAAGAACGAGAAGATCAAGAAAAACTTGGTATCGTAAATCTAGGTTTCTAAACAGAAAAATAGAAAAAGGTTGGTTAGCCCCTTCTGTTCAACACAAATTAGATTCTCATATTAAATTAATTCAGAAAATCACAAAACTGCTTCCTATCACAGAAATTAATATAGAAGTAGCTAATTTTGATATACAGAAAATTAAAGATCCAGATATCAATGGCAAAGAATACCAAGAAGGTGAACAACTAGGATTCTATAATATAAGGGAATATATTTTGCATAGAGATAATCATGTTTGTCAGTATTGTAAAGGGAAATCTAAAGATAAGATTCTTCAAGTGCATCATATAATTCCTAGAAGCCAGGGAGGAACAGATAATCCTGAAAATCTGCTTACTCTCTGCTTGACTTGTCATGATAAACATCACAATGGTGAAATTAAGTTAAAAGCAAAAAGATCAAGACAGTTTAAACCAGAAACTTTCATGTCAATTATTAGGTGGAGAATAGTAGCAGAGGCAAAGAAGTTAGGATTACCTATTAATATTACTTATGGTTATATTACAAAATCTAACAGAATAAGATTGAACTTATCTAAATCACATATTAATGATGCTTTTGTGACTGCTGGGGGGATAGATCAAATAAGAGGTCATCTATATATCATTAAGCAAGTGAGAAAACAGAACAGAAAACTGTTTAAAGGTGCTCGAAGTCACATACGAAATACAGCATATAGATTTATAGAGGATTTTCAAAGATTTGACAAAATTTTATTAAATAAAATTGAATGTTTTATTTTTGGTAGAAGAAATTCTGGATATTTTGATGTTAGAAAATTAGATGGAGACGTTATTGGTAAAAATGTAAATTGCAAACGCTTGAAGTTATTGGAGAGTTTTCAGACTTTATTATGGAAAAGTTAAATGTCTAATCAAAGCAAAATGGCTAAAAAAGACGACCCTAAGCACTATGATCAGATGCTTGTTGAAAAGACTAAGCCTCATAAATTTACGCCTAAGAACCCTGGTAATTATGACTGGCTTCTTCAAAAAGGCGACCATAGGGCGAAAGATACAAATGTTCCTTGGGAACAACAATTAAGCAAATCTCGCACAGGCGACGACCACCCAGGAACTATAGAATCTAAGTTTGATAATAATAAACAAGTATATAATCTTCGTCGCTCAGATAAGATATCTGATTCTCGTCTTTTAACTGTTCAGCAGGTCGCAGAAGCTCATGACCAGAAGCACTATGAGGTAGTTCGTTCAGCAGAAGGTGCTAAAGATAAAGATACTGTGTTTTGGGATAAATATGTTGGGCTAGATATCTCGGAAGCAATGAAGACAAAGGTTCCATCTAATAACCATAAAAGCCAATTGCAAAACCATCCAGATAGATTTAAGGGTCTACATAAAACAATGCCTCTTAATAAAGATATTCAAGTAGATGAAAAAAGAATGGCGAAAGAAGACAAAATTTATGAAATGGTTACAGCATCACTAAAAGATGCAGATGCAATGTTGTTTACGCTTTTTGGCAAAGCAGCACTTGAAAGTAGAGAAATGACAGAGCAAGAGCAACAGCAGATGAATGATATTAATTCTGCTAAAGCAAGGTTGCTTGCTTTTATTGATGGAAAAGTGAAGCAGCATTTCCTTGTTTTAAACAATAAAAAAAATGCGTTAACTGTTTGGGAGAGGTCGTTAAAGAAAGATGCGGAAGACAAGCTATCTGTTGATGACAAAGCATTAGAATTATTCCCTACAATTGAAGAGGCTAAGAAAGCATACCCAGATTTAATAGTGGTCTAATAATGACACCCATAGATAAGTTAGCGTTTGTTTGCAAGGAGTGTAAACGAACAATGGCATTTCGAGATATTGACGATGGTTGCCAATGTGGCAACCATTTGTTTGTAGTGGCGCGTAATTTTTCAGGGCCGCCAGATACTTTTGATTATGATCGATTCAGTCCCTCTTACAATCCTTATCGCAGAAAGAGCAAACCCGGAGATGAGCAAGGTCATAAATTAACAACGCCTGGTGAGGGCACTGGATTTGGAACTGAGGTAAGAAGCCCACTCGACCCTCGTGCTAAAGCAAATATAAGCGAGATTGGCAAGGAAGAATACGCTGAACAGGTAAAAAAAGATATCGACGATATGGAGAATACGATGTCTTTTGATGGTGAGTTCCCTTCTGGGAATAAATCGCCAGACGGTGTGCAGCATCAGGACGCCAGCGATCATAGATTCTTTGACCCGGAAGATTCTTTGGGGCATATTAATATTAATAAAGAGCAAGAACCAGTTGGCCCGCATAATATGCAGAAAGGCTGGACGCCTAATAGAAGACTGTTTGATAGATTAACCGATAATGTTTTTGAAGAGGTTAACAGAAAAAGGAGATAATGATGCGAATTAAAGTTTCATCTAAGTTCTCAGGAGAGCTGACACTACCTACTATTGGGCACCCAATGAAGGCGAATGACATAATCACCCTTAAAGACGCAGATGCGTATATGTCAGATATCCAAATGGCTGTTAAGAAAGAGTGGATATCATTTGTTGAGGGAGCTCCGAAACTAGATACCCATCCTACCGAATTTCCAGTTCGAAATATAGGAAAAAATCGCTTAGTAGTTTATAATGTTGTTTTTGAAAAAGATGATATGAAATTTTTACGACAAGATCAAATTGATGAACCAGAGTTCCAAAAAGCTATAGATATGGGCTTATTAGAAGTAGAGTCTTCTAAAGATTTAATTGTGGGCAAAATGAAAACAGAGAAAGAAAAAAACGAAGAAACATCAAAAGAACCATGTCGCCCAGAAGAACCTACAACAACTATGCGAGCTTGGGACGCACAACGTGAAAAAGTTCTCTCTAAAGATGAGTTGTCAAAATCCCAAACACAGCATGTTAAGCAAATAAAAGTTGCAGAAGATGATGATGGTGATGCTAAAAAGCCGAAAATGCGCAGAAAAAGGAAGAAAGTGACTACTAAAAAATCTACGGGCAAGAAGAGAGGGCGACCGCCAAAAGCATTACAGCCAGTGGGAACAGTGAGACCAGAGAAGTCCGCAGATGAAGTGGATAAAGCAGATGAAGCAGATCCCGCTTTTATTGATCTGGGACAAACCCCAGAAGATATTGACTTCGTAGATCATGAGCAAACAGCTGAAAGGATCGGCAGTCATCCCAAGCTAAGAGAAAGATCTAATGAACAAGTGAGATTGGAACTCGATAACTGATGCGAGTGTTGACTTCAGAAAAAGCTCGTGGTAAGAAGTTTGATAAGAAGAAGCTAAAAAGATACTGGAAAACCGTTCATCCTAAAAAATATGTTGACGTGTTAGTTGGAAAACATGAACCCGCGAAAAAATGAATAACTGGGATTTGATAAAAAAAGAACTCGCTGTTAATGATATTAGGCTATCTGATGATGGCTCTTGTCAACATCGAGAGAACGGCACAGTCAAGGCAAAGACGATATCTCATCTTATTGCTGGATTTAAAAAAGATATAGATCAAGATATTCATACGTTTAAGTTCTTGTGGAAAGAATCTGTTGATTTGTTATATGATACTAGCGTGCCCGGTAATACAGTCGCAGACTCACGTTCTGTAGATTTATTCGTTTATTCGCTAAAAGATATCGCTAAGCTTGTTGATGCTTTTGAGGATTTAGACAATACGTCTTTAAAAAGGGCAGTTTTTAATTGTTTATCGAGAGATGTATCCAAATTTACTTCTGTTCAAGTTAAGTTGTTTCCAAATTTTAAGATAGCGATTGATTGTGTTCATCGTAGAATCAATAAGCTATATTATCTTATTGACTTGTTGCGATTAGCGTCAGGAGGTGAAGCATATGCAGAGTCATTCGAATATAAAACGGCTAAGTCTGTTGCAGGTCCGTGGTCAAACCTAGACTTGCCAATGTTGGAAAGAGTTTGGCCGTGGAGAGATGAAGATGAAAATCTTAGAGGAAGAATGAAAGATATTCGTAAACAAACAAGATATAGAATGGGACTCGAAAATTATAATGGAGATGGTCGTGTTGGCGAGGGTTTTATGGCGAGAGAGCTTCGTAATGAGCCCTATAGCTGGTATAATAGGCGCGACGAAGAACCATATTATGAAAGATATGCTCTAACTAGAGACTGATTATCTGAATTTCTAGCGCTTGTCCTATCTTTTGAAGACAAAAAATTCAGATAAAAGTTAAAGGATTTGTTGATAATTTGTCGAAATTATGCATGAAAGGAGATTTTCATGCCAAAAACAGAATATTTACCGGAGGAATACAAAACTTGTCGGTATTGTGAAAAGAAATTCATTTCTTCCTCTGAAAATAGATTTTATTGTAGTCGTCAATGTTTTAAGATGGCGAGAAAAGAATATGAGCAAAAGCTCTGCAAGTCCAATTATGCCATAAAAATGACGTGTAAACATTGTGGTCTTTTTATGAATAGGAAGACATATCATTCAGGAGGCTGTTGTAACAAAGAATCCTGCATTGACAAAGAAAAACTCCATAGAAAGAAACTAGCTCAGAGAAAACATTATAATACGCACGTTAGAAAATCTAAGCGTGATAAAAAGAAAGAGGCAGAAAGTAGTCGTCGGCATAGAAAGAACAACCCAACGAAAATGCGAGCCGTTGAGCAAAAAAAGAGATTAGAAAGGAAACAAAAAAGAGAATGGATAACAAATTATAAAGAGTCTAAGTCTTGCGAGAAGTGTGGTGAAAACAGATGGTTTTGTTTAGACTTTCATCATTTAGATATTTCTCAAAAGAAATTGAATATGGCAGGAATTGTATACAATGGTTGTCCCTTGGCTGTCATAAAGGCAGAAGCAGATAAATGTATTTTACTTTGTGCCAATTGTCATAGACATCTGCATTTTTTGTTTAAAGGAGATTTAACGCCTGAACAGACTTTTCAGTGGTTAAACTCTGTAGAGAAATTAGATTTTTTGTCGAATGATATAAAATATCTAGATGATGATTACACAGAATGTGTGCACTGTAAAAAGAAATTTATTTTTTCGCCTAATCATGTTAAATATTGTTCTGATGAGTGTTTTGAAACAGAAAGACTTATTAAGAGGCGAGTAGATTCTAAAAGGAAATATAATAAACAAATGACATGTAAGCATTGTGGCACAAGGTGCTATAAACACACATATCATTCTCACGCATGCTGCAACGCACCTGAATGTATTGAGGCAGAGAAAATATACAAACGAAAATCAGTACAACAGGAATATTATGATAAGCATATAAAGAGCACAGAGGCGGTTGCTAAAAGTGAAAAGAAAAAAATGCAAAAAGAATTAAAACGTCGTTCCGATCGTTTTATCAATAATAAAGAGCATATAAATAAAACAAAAAGATTGGCGAAAAAACAGAAGCGCGATTGGCTAGATGATTATAAGAAAAACGCTTCTTGTGCCTGTTGTGGTGAAAAACGATGGTTTTGTTTAGATTTTCATCATATAGATTCTAGTTCAAAAACGCAGAAAATTTCTGATCTTATTCGCTGTAGTTTTGGGTTTAAGGTAATACAGCGAGAGTTAGAAAAATGTATTGTTCTTTGTACTAATTGTCATCGTCATCTTCATTTTGATTGTGAAAAAAAAGTATCGGCTGAACAAACAGAGGAATGGCTAAATAAGAATAGAAAGAAAGAATATGCATAATACACTTGGACAATCTGTTTTCGATTACTTAGTTATTCTTGTCCCAGAGATAACTGATCGGTTACATAGTAAAGATTTAGTTCATCCAAAAGCTGCGAAAAACTTATTTAATATTTGGAAAGATGAAGACAACAAAGTTGAAGATAGGATATATCGCAGACCTGCTACTGTTTCAAGCGAAGACGTGGTAGCAATGGAGAAATCAGAACTCGTAAAAAGCGTTGGAGATAAAATTGAAATTACTAATAAAGGTTCAGAAGTTATTCGAGTAATGCTTCTTGGAGATAACAAGTCTATATTTGAAGATAAAGGCGAAACAATTGATTATGCAAAAGCTTTATCGCAGTCAAAGCAGCCTACTGTAACTGCTGGTCGTAAAATTAGAACAGCTAGTAAACAGACAGATCAGTGGTGGAGCCGGTTTGAACACTCTAAGTGCCCCACTTGTGGCAATGCC
>Ga0209434_1000054_pt1 | contig 76206 bp, 77 predicted proteins | sample ETNvirnome_2_300_FD_184068 | JGI IMG/M metagenome (GOLD analysis project Ga0209434, IMG submission 184068) | Marine viral communities from the Pacific Ocean - ETNP_2_300 (SPAdes) (version 2) | ecosystem: Environmental > Aquatic > Marine > Oceanic | place: Pacific Ocean | collected 2013-06-22 | reverse complement strand
TCTATCCTGTCGCGCACGAATCTGAGACAGAAGATTGGACAAAGCCCCGCGGCTCTAGCCACTTTAGGAGGTAAGATAGATGATGAAAATAAGCAAAACAAGGCTCAAAGAGATTATCAAGGAAGAGCTTTCCACAGTTCGCGAGAGCGACTGGTATGATGACGAGAACGAGACGCGGGCCGACAGGAAGTATGCCGACCGCGACGCCGGATTGGGAGACCCAGCAGAGGAAACATCGCTTAATAGCCCACGTGAGGCTGGGAGGCAATGGGAGGCAGCTAAGATGAATCTCACCACCGCCGCCACCGCCGCGCTAGAAGACGGGTTGAGCCCCCGCGACATCCGTAATGCTATAGAGGAAATCCTAAGTTCCGCCCCAGACGAAGGTCCCCGGCTCACATCAACCGGACCTTGGGCGCCTGAATATAGGGATAAATAAAAATAACGCTTGACACCACCTCCCCATCCTGTATACTAGTATCATAGCCTAGGGGATTACTACGTGTACAAAATCGCGCATCTTGCGGACACGCATATAAAAAATTTAAAGTTTCATTACGAGTATAAGATTGTTTTCGAGCAATTATACGAAACACTACGAAAAGAAAACGTAGACTACATTGTACATTGCGGCGATATCGCTCACACTAAAACACAGATTTCGCCAGAGTTCGTTGAGCTTTGCTCCGACTTTTTCTCAAATCTGGCGTCCATTGCTCCCACTTACATCATCCTAGGCAACCACGACGGCAACCTAAAGAACAGCACTCGTCAGGACGCGCTGTCGCCCATTGTAAAGGCTTTAAACCTGCCTGACTTACATCTGCTTAAGAACGCAGGAGAAGTCCTTGTAGGACCGCACATCGCCTTCAACGTGCTCTCGGTTTTTGATGAGGAGAATTGGGTAGCGCCGAGTGACCCTGAAAGAATTAACATCGCACTTTATCACGGCTCTGTGTCGGGAGTTAAAACCGACACCGGTTGGGTGATGACTCACGGTGATCACGATGTGAGTATTTTTGGTGGTCACGATTTTGCGATGCTTGGAGATATTCACAAGACCAATCAGGTTCTTGATGACGAGGGCCGCGTGAGGTATCCCGGATCAACCGTTCAACAGAATCACGGTGAGACAAACGACAAGGGATTTTTGATTTGGGAAATTGAAGACAAAGACACATTTTGTGTGAGTCACCATGTTCTGCTTAACCCCAAGCCGTTCGTAACAATCGAACTCACGCCAAAGGGGCGAATGCCGCGAGGGACTAAGATTCCACCCGGCGCTCGCCTCCGGCTTGTGAGTAACAACAATTTGCCGCTTGACGTTATGCGCAAGGCTGTTGAAGTTGCGAAGCATCGCTTCGACCCTGAGAGCATCACGTTTCTTAATCGAGCCGCCGGGGATCGCGGCACCGTTGAAATCGGCGCGGGCTTCAAAGTAGAGAACCTGCGCGACAAAGGAGTGCAGGAGAATCTTATTCGTGAGTATCTAGTGGATTACCGGCCCAGCGAGGAAATGCTGGAGCGCGTGTTTGAACTCAACCGCAAATATAATTCTAAGATTGAGGAGACTGAAGAGGTTGCACGCAATGTAAATTGGAGTCTGAACCGGTTTGAATGGGACAACCTTTTTAACTATGGAGAAGGAAACAGCATTAACTTTGCAAATCTCAACGGCATCGTGGGCGTTTTTGGAAAGAATTTTTCAGGCAAGTCGAGCATTATTGACGGCCTACTTTATACAATGTTTAATACAACCTCCAAGAACGAGCGCAAGAATTATAATATTATTAACCAGAACAAGAAAGATTGTAGGGGGCGAGTAGAGCTTCAAGTAGGTGAGAAGACTTATACGATTGAAAGAACGTCAGAGAAATATGTGAAGAAACTAAAAGGCGAGGTCACCAATGAGGCCCGCACAAACCTTAATTTTAGCGGCCTCGATCCAGTAGTAGGAGAAGAAACGAGCCTCAACGGTACTACTCGCAACGAGACAGACGCCTATATTCGTAAGCGTTTTGGTACAGCAGAAGACTTCTTATTGACTTCAATGTCCAGTCAACTCGATAGTTTATCATTTATTAAGGAGGGGTCTACTCGTCGTAAAGAAATTCTCGCTAAGTTCTTGGATTTAGACATTTTTGAGAAGAAGTTTAAGCTGGCCGCCGATGAAGGCGCCGATCTAAAAGCAATCATTCGGCGCGTCGGCGACACCGATTATAGTAATGATATAGCGTTAGCTGAGGTACAGCACATGGAAGCCCACAAGGCACTAAATAACGAAGTTACTGCCTGCGACCAGTTAAGAGAAAATTTGATTTTAACAGAAAAGGAATATGCAGCACTTACAGTACAGATTGATTCTATTCCTGCGGAACGCCTTGATATCAAAAATCTATTGGAAAATCGCTCCTCCCTAGAAAAGAAAATTGAAAATACGGATATTAATATTGTAGAGCTTAAGGAAGAGAATGCCGGGTATGATACGAAACTAAAAGAGTACGACGATTTTTTAACCACCATTGATATTGAGGACCTTTTGGCTCAAAAGCAGGAGTTTGATGAGTTCAAGCAGAAATATGAAGATACCCTCAACAAGGCCCGGCTCCTGGATAACGACTATAAATCCCTGAGCAAAAAACTAGATTTGTTGGATGAGGTGCCGTGCAGCGACAAGTACCCCACTTGTCAGTTTATTCGTGACGCTCACTTGGCTGCTGTGGAGTTGCCTTCTCTAGAAGTAGAGATTGTTGATAAGATTGAAGAAGCCAAAGAATATAAAAATATGACAGTCTCAGTGAATTCCTTTGAAATGATTGAATTTATTGAGCGCTACAACGATACTATCATTAAAAAGAATAACATCGAGATTGAAAAGCGCGACAATAAGGTCTCTATTGAGAAGTTGTACGCAAAGATTAAGAGTTTTCGCGATGCCCTTCGTACGACAACCGGGAAGATTGATTTGTACGAAGAGAAAAAAGATTTGATTAAGAATATTGAAAGCCTTATTAATTCCCGCGACGACGTAGAAAGAAAAACAAAAGATATCAGAGGGGAAATCATCGAGGTTGAAGACTCGATTAATTTCCACCACAGACAACTTGGCTCGATGGAACAAAAGGTTGAGGATCTAAAAGAAAAAAAGCTAGAGCTAGATGAAATACGAGAGGAGTATGCGGCCTATGATTTGTTTCTCCGATGCACCCACTCTAACGGGATTGCTTACGATATCATTAAGAAGAGACTCCCAGTTATCAATTCAGAAGTAGCAAAGGTGCTCGCGAATATTGTAGATTTTGATGTGTCCTTTCAAGAGGACGGCCGCAAGCTTGATATCCTGATTAAGCACCCCAAGCACGATCCACGCCCCATTGAAATGGGCTCCGGCGCCGAGAAAACAGTGGCCGCAATGGCAATTCGTTTGGCGCTATTATCGGTATCGTCTCTTCCTAAAGGAAATATATTTATACTTGACGAACCCGGCACAGCTCTGGATGCAGAGAATATGGAGGGCTTCATTCGAATCCTTCAGCTTATCAAGATGTATTTTAAGACCGTGATTTTGATTTCTCACGTGGATTCGTTAAAAGATATTGTTGATGTAGAAATTGTCATTGATAAGACTGGCGATTTCGCTAAAGTAAAACAATAGCTTATAGCTCGGGATGATCGAATCCGTGCACCTGTAAAAAATAATGCTTGAGAGCGCGCCCCCTCGCGTCTTCGTCCCCCGTATACCAATGCCACGCCGTAAGATTGGCCAAGGCGGCAATCTTAGCTAAAGTTTTTTTAATGTCTTCTTCGATCCAGTCTACCTGTTCTTCATCGGGATCCTCCAAAGAGATACCTAGACCTAGGGCGATGGAATAAAGAGTATACCAGTTTTGATTATTGTGGGCCTCGCTGGCACGAAGGAATAGTTTTCCCAGCCGAAGGCCTTCGGCGCCTGATAGGCCTCTTGCACTTAATTTATCAGGATGGGTTTTTTCTGCAATGCGCCGAAATATTTTTTTTAGGTTTCTAGCCTTATTTGATTTGGGAGCCTTCTCCGTCGCCTCTTCGGGGGGGATTCCTTCCGTGATAGCCGCGGCAACGTCAGCATTTTCCGGAAGATCCCCAAGTGAAGGTCCTGCTGCTTCGGCTTGGCGATTAGGCGTTTGCTGCTGTGCCATATGGTCGTGCACTCTTTGTTTGTCCTCTACTGAAAGCTTGGCCAGCAATTTAGAGACCTCTTCTTGAAATTCGCGAACTGCGTCCCCAGACAGTTCCTGATGGTACTCTAAGTCAGCGTGCACAAATTCTGCATTTTTAAGAGTTTTTTTGAGTCTGTATTTAAGTTGTTTAGACATACATCTGATTCCTTTCTAATTAGTATAAAGGAGCACAGCATGAGACATATTATAGACAAAGGACTACAGAAGCTAGTATCTAGAAAGCTGCTAGCATGGACAACGGCCACGAGCTTGTTACTATTTTCTGACTTGACGTCCAGCGATTGGGTAATCATTACTACAGTTTATATTGGTGGTCAGACTATCATCGATGCAGTCGCGAAGCTTAAGGGCTACAAATAATGACCTGGATAAAATTTAGAACCGGTGCAAAAAAAGCATGGCTCTGGGCTAAAAAGTTTTGGTGGGCTCTTGTCTTGGGGCTCGCGCTCATCGTGACAGGGCTCATTTATTTGCTCACCAAAAATGGCGCACATATAGCGACTCTTTTAGATGTATTAGATTCGAAGCGATCCGCGCACGATGCGGAGATGGAAACTCTTGGCAACATTCATGATGCTGAGATTGCCGCAAAGAATGCAAGACTTAAAGAACACGAAAAGCGTCGCGCAGAACTTGAGGAAGAGTTTGCCAAAAGAGGGGAAACCCTTGATAAAAGAAAAGAAGCCGAGCTTAAAAGACTCGTGGATGAGAGTTATAATGATCCAGAGAAGCTAGCTAGAGAGTTGGCCGAAGCGTTTGGGTTGAAATAATGTTTAAAAAGATACTGTCACTTTACTTGATGATATTTCTAATGTGTCCTGCGCTCGTTTGGGCTGAGGATGCTGAGCCTGACTATGATCTGGTGCCCATAAAGGCCGGGGAGGTTGCTCCTTTTGATGGGGTTTTGCTTTCATTAGATGCCGCTGCAAAAATTGTTGTCGAGAAGAAATTTGAAGATGCCGAGTGCGACCTCCGCATTGGCTATGAACTCCATATGCAAGAGGAAAGGTTTCAGCTGCTATTAGACTACAAAGATATTGAGATTCACGCGTGGAAGGATAAGTACGAGTCGATGATGATTCTTAAGGTTGCCGAGAACGATCGGTTGATGGACTTGGTGCTGACACAAAAGCCTGGCAAGGACCCATTTTTGGTGGCTCTGGGATTTGGTATTGGTACCCTCACCTCTTTAGGAATTTTTGCACTGTCAACTGAGATAGTTAAATGAGTTTCTCACAGGCCAACTCAAGAGGGCGTTTACTTAGATTTTTATCGGACAATCTTGAGTTTGAAGATGACCTCGTCGTCAGTGGAACTCTCTATGCCGGCGCGACTCATTTGTCTTATAACGGTACCTCAACCGATGCTAACCTTCTTATACACGAAGACCAAGATTCAGGCGCGCGACTGTCGTTCACCAACACAGCAGACACTAGTGGGCCATATGGAAATTCTTGGGACTGGACCCTATATGCCGATTCCGCTGCGGAGGGATCCGAAGACGACGCGTCGCTAAACTTTTGGTACGGCGACGCCGACGGAGACGGTACCGGGCAAGACCTCTTCATCATCTACGGCGACGGCCCGACCACGACCTTACGCCAACCTGCAGTTTACGCTTTCAGGAATGCGACTCAGGATCTTACCCCAGACGCAGATTGGGAAACTGTTATTTTTAATGATGACTCCTCTGCCGAGGACACTGTATTTGATGTGGGTGGCGATTATAATACGAGCACAGGGGTATTTACAGCACCAGCAGCTGGTAAGTATTTAATATCGACAGAGGTGATGCTCGCAGGGGTGCCGGCCACGGACGGCTATGTCATGCTTAAATTAATTACAACTCGCAGCGCTGCCGACACTTTCACTCAATATGCTGGCCGCATAAACCCTGGATCGTGGGACACAGAGATGAATTATTATCAGGTATGTGGCACGTGGCTTGCCGCCATGGACAGCGGCGACACGGCCTATGTCCAGGTCCAGAACACCACCGCCGACGGTGGCACTCTAATCTATGGTTCCTCCACCGCTTTATATACTCGCATACAAATAATAAAAGTTTCTTAGGAGAAAATTATGAAAACAATCACTTTGGAGTTTGAAGACTTAGAATGGCAAATCCTAGAAGAAGGGATTGTCGATCCCACAGAGTGGATCCAAAATGTGGCCAACGTCAAAATGGAAAAAGTTAGAAACCGTATAGTTGCCAAAGAACAGTCTCGCCTCATAGAGGGATCGTCGACGACGATGCCGGCGACTATTGAGGGCCTCGTAGACTCATTCTTTTCGCAGCCCGACTACCTGACTGCCGCCGAACGCGCCGCTGCGGCCAACGATGACCCCGCGCTATCAGATGCCTAAAGACCAAGACTACATCGCCAAATTAGAGCGGGCCATCACTCAAAAGTATGGCCCCGAAACTATTAACAATCCTCGAAGCGCTTGGGATGAAACCCGAGAGAGGGAATACATCTCCCAGTCCCAAGAGGAACAGCGGAAATTTTCTAAGATCGCCGAAACAAAAGACAAAGTAGAACAAGACGGATTTTTAATAAATAAAAAACTACTTACTAGAGATCATAATAGGACGTGTCCTGTGTGTTCAACATATTCTTTTCATCCGCGGGATGATTTATATATGACTAAGTTTGAGTGTTGTCGGACTTGTTATATATCCTGGGTGGAAGGAAGAGAGGATAGATGGCTTGCCGGCTGGAGACCTGATAGTGCGAATGAATAAAACACAGCTTTATACCCTTATACAGGAAGAGATTCAAGAATCTATTAGATCTTCTTATCAACGAATGAAAGGCTACCAACAGCTAGCTGATTCCTTAAAACAGCTTGAGAAGGTAATGATTCATCTCCTCCGGCAGAAGCAAAATAATGAACCAGGCACCGTAGAACACGACAAGGCGAAGGAACAGCTAGCGCGAATTGCGGCGGTTGCTCAAGAGTATGCTTATAGGAGTGAGAGATAATGAGAATCACAAAGTCCAAACTAAAGGAAATTATTTTGGAAGAACTAGAGGGGCTCTCTGCGGAGGATAACCCTACACAAGAGGATCCTCTTTTAAGCGAGCTGGACCTATCAAACCTGCTGACAAGCCCGGCAGCGGTGGAGGTGATCAACGGTCTCGTTCAAAAGGCGCTTAAGGATATCCTCGACGGATCCAGTGGCGCCAGCACATCAACACTAAGCAGTCCTCTGGGGACAGCTGTAAGCAGTGCCCTCGGGGCAGCTGCAGAGGAATAAAAAAATGGCAACAGTATATGAAATCATTCAGGGGATTAACCAAGCGGCCGCAAACGCGTTCGACGGCTCCGAAGCTAAAGTGGGTCTCGACCGAGAAGAAGGAGACCCCATCTTAGACCGTCGTGTTATGGACGGCTTTAAGGTTAGGTTTATCGGTCCTATATTGCGCGTCTCTTATCAATCAGAAATACGCCTTCAAGACGTTAAAGCCAAAGGTTTTGAGGATTCTATTATTTCGAAGCTTAAAGATATCGTAAAGTTTTTAAAGAAGGAATATAAAGCCATCACCGGCAACACACTTACTCTTACACTTGAAGGGGACCATAACATCCTCGTGCAGCGGATGTCCAACTATCGAACCGATGTACAGGCTCAGTGTGATTATAAAATCGGAGGCCTTAAGGATGTGGGCGACGTGAAAGCAGGGTCCGATAAAGATCGGCTCGATAAGGCAATTAAGAGTTGGCTTGAGTTGGGCCCAGGTAAGAAGCGCCCCTCTAATGATACCCGAAAGGGTAGTTAAGGGGTGATATGGCTAATGCCCTTACCAAAGAGGAGATACTAAGAGAGGTCGTAAAAGCAGGTAAAAATTCTATCTATTTTACGATGAACTATTGTCGTATTTCTCATCCTCAAAGAGGGCTCATTCCGTTTAAAGCCTATGACTATCAGCAACAGCTATTAACAGACTATAGCGACTATCGGTTTAATGTAATTCTTAAGGCTCGGCAGCTTGGGATCTCTACTATTACGGCAGCCTATATTGGGTGGTTGATGATCTTCCACCGTGATAAAAATATTCTTATTGTGGCCACGAAACTTCAAACTGCCACCAACTTGGTACGCAAAGTTAAAGCGATAATTAAGAATCTTCCGGAATGGATGCAAATTTCTCAAATTATTGTAGACAATCGCACTTCTTTTGAGCTTTCTAATGGCTCACAAATTAAAGCAGCCTCCACATCTGGTGATGTAGGTAGATCCGAGGCCTTGTCGTTACTGGTTGTCGATGAGGCAGCGCACGTTGAAAAACTTACGGATCTGTGGACAGCTCTCTACCCCACTCTTTCTACCGGTGGCCGCTGCATCGCGCTCTCGTCGCCTAATGGAGTGGGCAATTGGTTTCACCAAACTTGCGTAGAGGCCGAAGCAGGCACCAACGATTTTTATATGACCACCCTGATGTGGGACGTCCATCCCGATCGCAATAAAGCGTGGTTCGATAAAGAAACGCTCAACATGTCAAAGCGACAGATCGCCCAAGAACTGGAGTGTAATTTCAATGTGTCGGGAGAGACGGTTATCCATCCGGATGATTTGCAATGGTACTTAGAAAGGGCGGCCGTCCCCGAATATAGAACCGGCTTTGATCGAAATTATTGGATTTGGAAGCGCTACGATCCGGAAAAGACTCATCTTATTGTAGCAGACGTCGCGCGCGGAGATGGGAAAGACAATAGCGCGTTCCATATTTTTGAATTAGAAAGTATGGAAGTGGTGGCCGAGTATGTAGGAAAGCCCACTCCGGATGACTTTGCTGAGGTTCTTTATGGAGTCGCGAAGGAATACGGGAATCCTATGATGGTCGTAGAAAATAATAATATAGGGTACGCAGTACTTAAAAAGCTGCTGGATAAGGGGTATCCTAACATATATCATTCTACAAAAGGAGACCATCAGTATATTGACCCCGTTACGGCACAGTGGCAGTCTAATGCCATCCCGGGCTTTACTACTTCTTCCAAAACGCGTCCTCTGATTGTGGCCAAGATGGAAGAGTTTATGAGAAACAAACTAATTAAGATAAATTCCAATCGCCTGCTTTCAGAAATGAAAACATTTATTTGGCACAACGGGCGCCCCGAAGCGATGCGTAGCTATAATGATGATTTGGTGATGGCCTTTGCGATTGGATGTTGGGTAAGAGATACAGTGATTGTTGAGAGCCAAAAGGGATTAGAGTACAGTAAGCAATTTTTATCTTCCATCTCCACAGACAACACGACTATGTCGACCACTATACCAGGAATGCGAGAGCATAAAATGACAAAAGAGAACCAGCGCAATGGTCATGCTCTAGAGCATAATCAAAAATATCTGGCTTTAATAAAAGGGTAAAGAATGGCACGACGACAAGGAAGTAATCCACGAAATCCCGCGTCTCCTCTCTTTAAGAGGCTGACTCGAATATTCTCAGGACCTCTTGTAAATTATCGAGCACAAATTGCGCGCCAGGAAAGACGCAATGATCTAGATAAATATCGCTATCGATTCCGCTCAATGAGCGGCCAAGAGTTCAAGCGCGCAACAGACAACCTGTCTCAGAATTATAATATTCTTTCATCGCACGCAATGCGAAACCAAAATCGCGGCGAGCGCTATCAAGATTTTGACCAAATGGAGTATATGCCCGAGATAGCATCAGCCGTTGATATTTATGCTGATGAAATGACGACCTCTAATGAATTTGATAAATTACTGACAGTTGATTGCCGGAATCTCGAAATTAAAACTATTCTAGAAACTCTTTTTTATGATGCACTTAATCTTGAATTCAATTGTTTTGGCTGGGCGAGGTCCATGTGTAAGTTTGGTGACTTCTACCTCTACTTGGATGTTGATGAACATCTGGGGGTAAAATCAGTTATTGGGCTTCCTGCGCAGGAAATTGAACGGCTAGAGGGACAAGACCCCACTAATCCTAACTATGTACAATTCCAGTGGAACGGTGCGGGAATGACCTTTGAAGATTGGCAAGTAGCACATTTTCGTATTTTGGGAAATGATAAATATAATCCTTATGGAACCTCCGTCCTAGATCCGGCGCGCCGCATCTGGCGTCAACTCGTTTTAATTGAAGATGCGATGATAGCTTATCGTGTTGTACGCGCCCCGGAGCGCCGAGTCTTCAAGATTGATGTGGGCAACATCCCGCCGCAAGACGTGCCTCAATATATGGAACGCGTTAAGACAGAATTAAAACGAAACTCTTTAGTTAATGCTGAGACGGGCCGTGTAGATTTGCGCTACAACCCATTGTCCCTAGAAGAAGACTATTTCATTCCAATGAGAGGAGGGGTTGGCTCAGACATCGTTTCTCTACCTGGCGCCAAATCGTTGGACGACATTGACGATGTAAAATATATGCGCGATAAGCTATTCTCTGCGCTTAAAGTTCCACAGTCCTACCTCACCAATTTAGATGGAGACAATGAAGACAAGACAACTTTAGCACAAAAAGATATTCGTTTTGCCCGCACCATTCAGCGACTTCAAAGAGCTTTAATATCAGAACTGGAGAAAATTTCGGTGGTTCATCTCTATACGTTAGGTTTCCGCGGCGAAGATTTGATAGGCTTTAAGCTCGCTTTGAATAATCCGTCTCGTCTGGCCGAGCTGCAACAACTAGAATACATGAGAACGAAGTTTGATATTGCCAACGCTGTGCCCGAAGGCGTATACAGTAAGCGGTATATTTCAAAGAATATTCTGGGGATGTCGGACGAGGAATTCCTACGCAACCAGCGCGAATCCTTCTATGATAAGAAATATATGCAGGCCCTTGAAGGAGTTCAAGAGCAGGGCGCCGCCGACGAGATGGGTGGCGACCTCGGTGGCGACCTCGGAGGGGAGCTTGGTGGCGACCTCGGAGGGGAGCTTGGCGGAGAACTAGAGGGTGGCGAAGAAGAGGGGGGCGAAGAAGAGTCCCCTCTCCTCACGTCCCCAGCCCGCCGCGAAGATCGCCCGGGCCCGGCACAAGATCGTATACCTCGACGTCCTGATGGACGCAGAGGCTCGGGCCCCACCCGCAGACACCTAAGAAGTCTCGTAGCACCCGAAGTTCCAACTGGTCGCGCAGAGAAAAGGCGCGTAGGTCATTCAATTGGGCGAGTGGGCGTCCCCGATCTTAAGGCGTTAGTTAGTCTGGAAGAGAATAACGGATCTATTTATACTAAGGATGAAATGATGTTGTTAGAAAACACTACCAATATACGCAAACTTATTGCTCAACTGGAATCAAAAGGGGCACAGAAGGATGAAACATAATAAGAAACGTAATACTGCTTTCATTTATGAAGCGCTGGTCAAGGAATTTACCAAGGCGGTTCTTCAAAACGATACTGCAAATAAAGTCGCGATTCTTGACATTTTTAAAGAGCATTTTATAACAGGCGCGCCACTTCTGGCTGATCTTCGTTTATATCGCGTGCTCCTCGAAACTAAAAATATGCAGGCCACCGTGGCGGAGCGGTTACTTCAGGAAACAAAGGAAGCACGATTGGCTCTTGACGATGAAACAATTTTTGATGCACAATCTCGCGTCATCGCTGCCATAAATAAGAGTCTAGGCCAACATGTTTGGTCTAATTTCGTTCCTAACTTTAAAACCTTAGCCTCAATAAAGTCTATTTTTACTAAAGGGTCGCCGGTTAAGCAACGCGTTTTGTTCGAACAGGCATTGGTAGATCAGATGGCGTCAAAAAGATCGCATCAAGAAACTGCTCTTAAGTCCATAGATAATATAACCTATCATTCGTTTATTAACAAGTTTAATGAAAAATATACTAATCTCTTAGAGGAACAAAAAGATTTCTTAAATAGATATATTACATCTTTTGCAGATGAGGGTTTCGAATTGCGTGTCTATCTTAACGAAGAAATCGTAAGGCTGAAGAGCTTAATTAGTAAAGTCGTTGAGAGTGAGACTGCTGATACCCTTATCCGTCAGAAATCGACTGATGTTGTAGGATATCTTGATAGCCTGCGGCGCAGGGAGTTTGAGGGCGCGGACTTAACGAAGCTCCTTAAGACTCAAGAGCTTGTGCGGGAACTCGCCGAAAATGATTAGGATCAAGATCGGCGGACCACAAGCAACAGTAGAGCTAAATGCCCGCAAGGCGCTTGATGGCTCACTGCTCATCATGGATCACAAAAAAATTGATATTGCCGTCATCCCCGAAAAGATGAAAGTGGTGACCTTTCCAAAAACAACGGCTACAGAAGATGTTTACGATTATCAAAATCGTCTGCTAGAACTGCTGGCCGACAAAGGTGTTATCGACAGATCGACAATTCAAGGGGGCCACGTTTTTCGTTCCCTCGAAGCCGTTGTATTTAGCAACGAACAAATCAACTCACTACAGGCGGCAGTCTATGTGATTGCAGAATTTATTGACCATGAGGCAAACATTGATCGCGTAGCTGACGAATACGAGAAAGAGCTAGAAGATATGTATACCCATCCGGACGACCAGGATTCCACAGAGTTCGGTGAAGTACCACAATATGCTGAGAAGGGAGCGATGCGTCCCGGGTACTACTACTACCCGCTCAGATATCGTTATTAATGTGCAATTATTACATTTTATTCTTGCTGCTTACGGCTTAACTTTCATCATAGTTTACGGATCAATTTTTGAACGCGTAAGGTTTCTTTCTACAAAAAGTCATTTTTGGGGAACACTTTTGCATTGTCCTCTTTGTGTGGGATTTTGGAGTGGGCTTTTTCTTTGGGGGATTAACCCCTGGACCGAACTATTTACATTCAGTAATAGTCCCGTAACTGCATTTATATGCGGATGCATCAGTGCCGGAACATCGTACTTTTTAAGTATGCTGGTAGATGATAACGGAATTAAAAACGATCGTTAGGAGGTAATAAAATGCAAAAATGGATACTTCAACCAGTGCGACGTTGCTGCAAAGGAAGCTGACTATCGGTGGGCTCGTGTCCACGTTAAGCTTTTTAGGAATAAGATAATGGCACGATATAGAAAAAATGTAAAAAGAATCGATCCAAGATACTTCTTGCACGAGACAGTAGATCGATCAGCTGATGGGCGGGGGCCAAGAGGACCAATCGGGAGAGCATCCCGGACAAACTTGTGAGGAGGCTCGCCCCGGGGCCCCACACTCTGAGGAAATAAGATAATGGCACGATATAGAAAAAATGTAAAACGAATAGACCCAAGATACTTCTTGCATGAGACAGTATTGTTTGAGCAGGGGATGTCGGCAAATATAGCTAAGCAGCTTGATCAAATAGTGCTGAGCGCCACGAAAGCGCTAAGGGGCATATTAGAATCGGGCCTTCTTTCTGCATCTAGAGATCCCGAAGCCCGAGCCGGCGCAGCGCTGCGCCCAGATGATGAAGCTCCTCGAAATGTGGCAGGAGGCAATCTGGAAGGAATGATAACCCAGTATGTGGACAAGTTGGACGAGGCTGCAGCCCTACAGCTCGGCCGAGGCGGAGGCTCTACCCGCGGCGGCGAAGCCGCTGCAGCTATATGTGGCGAGGTACTCCGGACCCTCCCTCCGTGCCCAGAGGGTGAAGAAGTATGTGAATTGATGAGGAATGCAGTAGGATACTTAGCCTGTTTAGAGCAGGGCGACGGCGGTCCCTGGCTACAAGAGAATGGACTCGCGCAGGTAAATCAGAAGATATACAGTGCTCTTAACGATAAATTAAGAAACACCTTCCAGAAAAGCGCTGTGCAAGAGGCCCGAAGCGACCTCTCGCGCTCCGAAACCAAGAGACTTGTCCAGGAAACCATAGCGGACATCCTGAAGAGTAGGTAGAACTGAATGCCCCAGCTTCTCCGCGAGTACTATGAATTATGTGAAGGCGGCATCTGTCAGGATCTTCTGACAGAAGCGGAGAAGAGTTTTGTCCGTGAGGGGGGCCTGATGCTCACGGGTAAACTTCAAGAATGTGACGTTCAAAATGGTAACGGACGCGTCTACCCGGGCCCAATCCTTACTCGTGAAGTGAAGAAATATGCGGGCCTCGTAGAAGATAACCGCGCTCTGGGAGAACTCGATCATCCTGAGTCTTCTATTATTAACCTTGCTAATGTGTCTCACATGATGACAGAAGTTTGGATGGACGGGGCGAATGTTATGGGCAAAGCGAAGGTTCTTAATACACCCTCAGGCCAAATTCTCCGGTCCCTTGTTGAGTCCGGTGTAAAGATCGGCATCTCCTCTCGCGGAATGGGGTCTGTGACCGAGCAGCAGGGTAAGACGATTGTAGAGGATGACTTTCAATTGATCTGCTTTGATATTGTTTCGGAACCATCGACCCCTAATGCCTTTATGGGAATCTCAGAAAGTAGATTGATGAACGAAAGCATTCAACGCAAGAACAAGATCATTGGCCTCTTGGATGATATTATAGGAAAATAGTGGTATGCCTAAACCTTCTTCTACACCGCAATATGAGGCCCTTCGCCAACTGGTAGCTGAAGAATTGCAAATTGAGGTTTCCCGCCCGCGTCGTCGAAGATCAAGCGTAGAGTCTGACACCGTCCCCGGAGAACCAGACCCGAGATCTAGTCGTGCCCACATCCCCCCGTCCGACGACGATATTGAGTTGCCATCTCCAGCCGAGGAGGAACACCCCCGCACCCGCGGCGACTCCCCTTCTGACGATGGTGTTGGAAGCAGGATGAAAGGCTGGTGGAAGAAATTCACAGGCGGCGATCGAGAAGCTGCTGACGGCCGCCGTGCTGGCCGAAAAGCTACTGATGACGGCCGCCGAAAGAAGTATGTAAGCCGCGGCTGGTTGTCGCAGGATATCCCCGGCGCACCCGTTACGGGAGATGTACAGGGTAAGAAAACCAAGGGCCTAGGAGGCCTAGGCGCACGCCTGTTTGATATGACGCCGGAAGACTTTGGGAACCTTGGCGATGTGAGCGATTACGAAGAAGCTCTTCTAGAAGAAAGTCGACTCAATCGATGGAAGGTATTATCGGGCGTTAAATGAAAAAATCACAGTTAAAGCAAATTCTGAAGCCGCTGATTAAAGAATGCATCAAGGAGGTGATGTTTGAAGATGGTGTTCTTTCGGGGATCATTGGCGAAGTAAGTAGAGGAATTGCCGCCCCGCAAATCGAAGCGGCTTCTCCCCCTGTAGATCCAACGCTAGCACGTATGCAGCGCAACACATTTAGTGCGGAACAGGGATCTAAAATGAAAGCACAAAAAAAGAAGCTCATGGAAGCGATAGGCTCGCAGGCCTATAATGGCATAGATTTGTTTGAAGGAACAACGCCAGGACCGCAGCAGCTCCAGGGCGCTGCAGCCGCGGCCCCTCTTGCCGGTGTAGAGGCCGGCGACGCCGGCGTAGATATTAGTAATTTATTTGGCTCTGTTGGGAATAGTTGGGGAGCCCACATGCAAGATGTGAGCGCGAGAAAGAAATAAGGTATACTTCTGATGGCCACCAATGTACGGGTCGACTTGCGGCGAAACGAATCGTCTGGAAAATTAATTCGTAGGTTTATTAAAAAAGTTAAGAATGAGAAAATTTTAGAAATATACCGCCAGAGAACAAATCATTATATCAAGCCTTCGGTGCGCCGAAAGATGAAACGGAAAAAGGCTATTAGGGCCCGAGAGAAGTTGGAAAGGCGCCAACAAGAAAAAATGTTGCGTTAAAGCACTGAGTCACAACTAATTAATGAACGGAGAGAATTATAATGGCAGCTTTTAAATATAACGTTGGTCTTCAAAATGTAGGCTCTTATCAAGTCAGCGGTAAACCGTGGGCCACAGGGAGCATCGGCTGTCGGGCTGACGCATTAGCGATAGCACAGGTTGATTTTCCTAATGTTACCTCCTGGGTGATGGTGTCAAATCTTGATAGTACCAACGCCACCCTTCGAGTTGGCTTTTCTAGCGGCGGAGTGGCCGGCGTGCCAACGTGCGCTGATCAGGGCAATCGATTTTTAGAGATCGCGCCAACTAGTGGCTCGGGTCCAGTGCGATTTGACATTAAGGTAACACAGGTATTCTTAAGCGGATCTGATAACTGTTCGGTGATTGCTGGCCTTACGGGGATCGCCCCCGACACCATTAATATGGTAAAAGCTAATTCTCCCAGTGGTTCGAACTGGTCCGGCTCCTCTGGCATAGGGTAACGGGATCGGTGAGGCTATGGTAGAAGATGGTATGCGACACGCACGTTACGCAAAAGGGGAGGAGCGGAACAGCTAAACTATCTAGTTACCATGAGCTTTTATTAAATGCCAGTGGGCAGACAAGCGGGGTGACTAGATGGCAGATCCAGTAAATAAGTGGGACCAACCTGAATCAGCGCCCCCACCCATGTTCTTTGGCAAAAAAGAACGTGACCTAGTAAAACAAGTAAATGATGAACTCGCCGAGCGCGTAGTAGGCCAAACTATAGCCTATTACGCCGTGAGTTTAGAAGATTCTAATTATCACCCGATTTATGGCGAAGCTGTTGACAAGGTTACACTTGCGCCTGTGCGTGTTTACGCGTACGTTACAGTTGAAAACGAACAAACGAACGAGCGCTACGGATATGAATACCAAACGAAGCTCACAGTTAATTTTAATCGCAAGAGGCTCACACAAGACCAAGATCTTTTTGTCCGTGTTGGAGATTTTGTTCAATATGGAGATGAGTTTTATGAGATTGCTCGAACCTATAATGATACGCGCTATTACTTTGGTCAAGTAGAGCACAAATTTCAAATTAGTGCGGAGTGCATAAAAGCGCGCCGCGGCACCTTCCGCATCCGCGGTGAGATGACTCCGCAAATTGTGACATCTGGCCCGGGCGCCGTACCCTCATCAGAGCCCGCCCCGGCACCACCTCCTGCCGTTCCCAAAGCCCCCAACAATGCTCAGTACGTGGTGCTTGAAGCTACGGATGCGCTCACCCAAGAACGAGTACTGACTGCTGGGAGCAATATTACCCTGACAGATGGCGGCGCCGGGGGCGGTCTTACTATTGCGGCTACGGGTGATTTGGCGCCATCAGGTTCGGCGCTAGTTTATAGTTCGACAGGCGTTGAAAGTTCGGGCTATCTGAAGGTGACGGGTTCCACAACTCTTCAAGGTGCCATTTCATCATCGGCCGGCGCAACCTGGGCTGGTTCTGTGTCTTCATCGGGTGATATTGCCGTCACCGGTGCCATTCATGCCACCACCTATTATGGCGATGGATCGAATTTAGCGGGTGTGGGCTCCAGTGCTTCCGGATCAGCCCGTCAATATTCTGCTACTGGACTAGAGACATCCGGCTATTTGAAGGTGACCGGGTCTACAACCTTAGCAAACTCGCTGTCTTCGTCAGCCGGAGCCGTTTGGGGGTCGTCGATCTCTTCCTCGGGCGATATGGCCTTGACGGGTGCCTTGCATGCAGCTACTTTGTATGGGGATGGCTCCGGCCTCACCGGTGTCCTTACTTCCATGTCTGGCGCCGCCCGCCAATACTCAGTTACGGGGGTGGAGACGTCGGGATACCTTAAAGTAACTGGGTCTACTACTTTAGTTGGGTCGCTTTCATCTTCGGCGGGAGCAACGTGGGCGTCGTCTCTTTCATCTTCCGGCGATGTAGCTCTTAGTGGCGCCCTCCATGCGGCTACCTTATATGGCGACGGCTCAGGCCTTACTAATCTTTCAGCCGACGGAATAGACGTCACGAGCTCAACTGGTGATCTATCATATAGAGTGGTGTTCACAGAAGATTTTCAAAGTGATGGTTCTTTGGGGCTTGGGGGCAACACGGGTCTTGTTTACAATCCCACCGATGCCGTTCTTTCTAGTTCGGCGGGAACGCAAATCGTGGGCGACTCTATTTTTGGGGGCGCACTGAGCGTTTCGGGTACGCTTACCGTGGGGGGAACCGGATCTTTTTCTTCAGTTAATGCATCTGGTACCTTGTCCGGGTCTAGCACCCTTCAAGCTGTGGGTGCCACTACTTTGGGGAGCACTCTGGCCGTGTCGGGGGCTGCGACTTTGGCGGCAACTGGCTCTTTTTCTTCTATTGTTGCTACGGGCTCTATATCGGGCTCCAGCACTTTGCAAACCGTAGGCGCCACTACGCTGGGGAGCACTCTTAATGTTTCAGGGGCTGTTACAGTAGCAGGTAGCGTGAGTTCCAGTGGTCAGGTGTATGCGGGCGATATCACTTTAGCTCCAAACGCCGGCAACGCCACGCCACAGATCCTTTTCACATCACCGGGCGGCGGCGCAGAAATTACTTCTACTGGAGCAGGTACCTTTAATCTTGTCTCGAATGCAGTGCTCGAACTCAGGGCAGGTTCTTCGTCGGATCTTCAATTGGGCGCCGACGGCCGCACCGGTGACATCGTCTTAGGCTCTGCCGGCCAACTCTCGTCTTCATATGGGGCTGCTTTTGTTCAATCTGTTTCGTCCTCCGGAGATGTGGCAGTTACAGGCAATGTTCACGCGGCATCCTATTATGGCGACGGATCCAACCTCACCGGTGTCGACGCCGTTTCGGGCTCAGCACGTCAATACTCTTCAACAGGAATGGAAACGTCCGGCTATTTGAAGGCTTCTGGTTCGGTCACCCTGGCGGGGACTGGTTCGGTGTCATCGTTAAATATGACGGGAACGTTATCTGCGTCTAGTACAGCACGTTTCGGAAGCTCCGTTTCGTCCTCTGGAGATGTAGCCGTCACAGGCAATGTTCATGCGGCAGCATATTATGGCGACGGGGCCAATTTGACCAACGTAGGGGTTTCGGGTTCGGCGCGCCATTACTCTGTTGCGGGTTTTGAAACCTCGGGATACTTGAAAGTTACAGGCTCCACAACACTCGCTGGCGCTGTTTCTTCATCGGCCGGCGCCGTCCTCGTGGGCTCTATTTCCTCCTCTGGAGACACAGCCGTCACAGGCAACGTTCATGCAGCTGCTTATTATGGCGATGGTTCAAATTTAACGGGTATTGGAGCGGCCGCTGTCTCAGGCTCCGCGCGTCATTATTCTGTAACTGGCCTTGAAACGTCTGGGTATCTACGGGTCACGGGATCTACAACTTTGGTGGGGACTGGCTCCCTTTCGTCAGTGGTGGCCACCGGTTCTATATCTGGATCCAGTACTCTACAGGCTGTGGGAGCCGTGACCTTGGGGGCGGCACTGAACGTGTCGGGTAGTTCAACGTTTGGGGGAGGTATTACATATCCTCGAAGTGCCATTACGGCCGCGACTTACACAGTATTGGTAACAGACTATTATATAGGGGTTGATCCTACATCTAACGCCGTGACCCTAACACTGCCAGTAGCCGCGGCAGCCGGAACCGGCAAAACTTATGTTATTAAAGATGAGACCGGCCAAGCCGGCGCCAACGCTATCACGATCGACGGCGATGGGTCAGAAACTATTGATGGAGTTGCGAGCTTTGATATTAACTCTCCTTATGGGGCCGCCCACTTTTACACAGATGGCTCAAATTGGTTCATCTACTAACTCTAAAAATATATGTATAAACATCTTTTCAATTAGGGGAGTTTGCGACGCGGCACACTATATGTTATAGAAGAAAAACGGGAGTGGGTACTTATATATCTTATTTTTTACTCTTTCAGATTGTGCGCATAATCATATGATTTAATGAATTTTTCACCCGTTTTGCCATAACCAAGGAGGATTTAAAGTGGCATACAAATTTCAAAAGGGCGCATTCCACGCGGATGGCCTTATATCAGGTTCGTCAACGGTAAAAGCCGTTGGGTCCCTTTCATCTTCCGGCGACATTGCCGTTACGGGAGCAATTCATGCTGCACAGCTGTATGGTGGTGGCGCCGGTATTACCGGCCTTACTGTTGCGGCAATTTCAGGTACTACTGCTCAGCTTACCACTGGCGTAGAGACATCCGGATACCTCAAAGTAACCGGGTCTACTACACTCGCCGGCAAACTTTCGAGTTCTGCCGCGGCAGAGATTGTTGGTGCATCAGTTTTTGTTGGAGCGATGAAGATGAGTGGTACGGTTCGGATGGAGTCGGGCAACTCGCTCTCCTTCAACGGTTCGTCTAACACTGCGAAGATTACCAATCAAGGGCAAAATCTAGATATTAACGCCCCCGGTGCAATTGTTTTCAATGCTGCAACGTTTGTTTCAAGTGGCGTTGGTGCTCAGTTTGTTGGCAACTCCATCTTTGGTGGAAATCTGGATGTCAGTGGTAACCTGGTTGTCGGCGATTCGACGTCTGATACTATGCAAGTCAAGGCCACAGCGGTTTTCTCTGGTCCCGAAGGACACAAGCTAGGTACGATCATTACCAATACGGAACTTACTGCCTCTAGCGACCGGTCTTATCAGATCGTGAGTGGAGGAACGAGTGGTATTACACTTACTATGCCCTCGGCTAGTAACACGAACTATTCGTATATGATTAAACGCCACTCGCTTATGAGTGGAAATGTTGTTATTACCGGTAGCGGCGGAGATGCGGCCTCACAGTTGATTGATGGAAATGCAAGCATTACTCTGTCAACTGTTGGAGCCTCTGTATTCCTGATTGCGGATGGTACTCAATGGAACATCTTCTAAGTCGAAGATAAAACTCTCTAAGATAAAACTTAGATACAAAATCTTAAGGGCGTCTATTCTTCGGAGTAGACGCTCTTTTGCATTTAAGAAGCTATTTATTGTGTACATCGGGAGACACTTTTGTGGCATATAAGGTTCAATTAGGTGCAGCACACCTCGCCGGACTCGTTTCGGGCTCATCTACAATTAGAGCGGTAGGCTCTATGTCTTCATCGGGGGACATTGCCGTAACGGGAGCCGTGCATGCAGCAACGTTGTTTGGAGATGGTGCGGGTATTACCGGTCTTACTGTTACGTCAATTTCAGGTACGACTGCACAACTGACAACGGGCCTAGAGACATCCGGTTATCTCAAAGTAACCGGGTCTACGACCTTAGCGGGTGCAGTTTCCAGTTCTGCTGGTGGTGTATTCGTCGGCTCCATTTCGTCTTCGGGCGACATTGCAATTTCGGGCGCCTATCATGGTGACGGCTCAAATCTAACAGGTATTGCTGGAAATGTTTCAGGCTCCGCGCGCCACTATTCGTCCACCGGCCTTGAAACCTCGGGCTACCTAAAAGTTTCGGGCTCGGTCACTTTCGCCGGTACTGGCTCCATGTCCGACATTAACATGTCCGGCGCCCTTTCGGGCTCTGGCGATCTTCTGTTCCAAGGAGGGGCAAATCTTGGTAGTACATTGAATGTCACTGGCGCCATCTCGGGCGCCAACCTCAGTGGGGAAGCTGGTACACTGACTTCTCTCAACCTTCAGGTCGGCGGAATTACGAATGCCGGCGCTGTCGCCGGGGGCACAACTGCTACATTCTCTAGTACGATATCCGGTTCGGGGATTCAAGGGGAAGCCGGCGTGCTGACCTCTCTCAATCTTCAGGTGGGGGGAATCACGAATGCTGGTGCTCTTGCGGGCGTAACAACGGCCACATTGAGCGGGCTGCTTTCAAGCTCGGCCGGCGCACAGGTGGTGGGCAACACAATTTTCGGGGGACAACTAGCGGTAAGTGGTGGCGCCCAATACAAAGTGACCACCGTTACCACCAATACGCACTTGACTGCCTCAACCGCCACTATGTATCAGGTGGTTAGCGGAGGCACCGCCACTATTACGATGATCTTGCCCTCGGCTAGTGTTGGCGCAAATTATCAATATGCTGTTAAGCGCCATGGACTGATGAGCGGCACTGTAACTATTACTGGCTCCGACATAGCAGACGTTATTGATGGAAATGGTGAGCTAACGCTGGAGACTGCCGGAGCCTCTGTGTTCCTTATCAGCGACGGTACCCAATGGAACATCTTCTAGGATAAACGATTATGGCATATAAGTTTGCAACAGGTTCCGTAGAGCGCGGCGACATCTATAATGAGGATGATGCACAGGGAAATACGTATTTAGACTGGAACGAGGACGCCGTAGGAGTTGTTGCTGGCGGCACTACCGTTTTTGTTGTAAGCGGCTCAACGGCGAGAGTGGGGATCGGCACAGATTCCCCCGATTATACTCTTGATGTAGAGGGGTATATAAGTGTCGGCTCGGCAGGTACTGCTTATATCATTAACAATAATGATACTGACACTCATATTAAACTTGGGGGCGGCGGCACACCCGGGGTTGATGGAATGCTCTTTACGTGCGGCGGTAAAGCCATGCTGACTCTAGACGAGAATGGTCTAGATACCGTATCAATTGGTACCTCGGGCGACGCAACCGACTTTAAGGTTATGACAACCAATACCGACTATGCTCTATATGTATCGGGGGGAGTTGATAGAGTCGGTATATGCACTTCGGCGCCTGCTGTCTCGCTTGATATACATTACACCGGATCTGGGGATCCCACAAACCTTGATAATGACGAAGGAGGCGGCGAGGTGGTATTTTTTGGGACTTCGTCTGCGGGACTCGAAACAGGGGCCCTCTATTATCTTAACAGTGATGGCGGATGGGCATCGGCCTCGGCCGAAGCCACGGGCAGCGGTCACACTCAATTTCTTGGGATTTCAATGGGCGCCAAACCGGCCGAAGATGGAATGTTGATTCGTGGATTTTTTGATGTCCACACTTATTATTCAGGTTCTTTTGTAAAAGGGGGACCGGTTTATGTACATTCCGGAAGCAACGGGTACATAAGCGATCAAGTTCCGTCAGCCAGCGATTCTTATGTAAGGACCGTAGGTTATAGCACGGATACAACAAATGTAATCTATTTTAATCCGGACGCAACATATGTTGAGATAGGTTAAAAAATGGGAGCTACGAGCATACTAGGAGTAGAAATGAGCAGAATAAAAGGCATTAGTGGAGTGGAGTTAGATGGTTCTGTATTATTAACAGAGATTGATTTTACGTCTTTGTCATCGGCTGATTGGACCGGCGAGACTTCGGTTTCCTTGGACGGAAAAACTTGGGATATCCAAAACGGCGGAAATGCAAATACCTTCGGTCCAGATGGCAGCACTCTTGTATTGCACCCCAAAGGAACAGGGGTGTGCGACTGGTATGGGGCCAAACAGGACACGCCTGCGCTAGCGATAGACCTTAGCGACCTAGATAGCAGTCTTACTGATTCATCCAGATATGCAGTGCAAATAATTACCCCCGGTTTTCAAAGCCCCGCCGGGAACTACGCGCGCATGCTCTTTGGATTCTATAATACCGCCGCCAAGACCAAGGGCTATAGCCCGCTTTTTGGAACTTATCATAATGGAGTCGATGCGATTTATTTCTTCTTGGGAGCGGCAGAAGAGACTGGCGACTCCAGCGCCGGCTTTACCGGAAGCGAGCAAACATATTGGGTTTACTTAGAAAGCAGTGGTCTTTGGACCTGTTATACAAGCGACTCACAGGATGCCACTGTAGACGGCGGAACAAAGCGGGGTACGCTCTGGGCTTCTGTTACTGGCCCCAATATGAGAGGCCGCGGCGCAGACCTCTCCACAGGGTTGCTTACAAAGCCGTCAACCGCGCGCGTTGTTCTAACTGCGGCCGGCTACCACGCCGTCTCCACCGGACCTTCAAACAATATCGATTCGTTACGAGTGTGGAGATTGTCTGATAACTAAACGGCCCGGGCCCCCCAATGATCAATAAAACAACTTCTCCCTGCATTGAAATCACAACTATTAGTCATTTCCCTGTCTTACATACTATTTATTTTGATTACCTATCGGAATTGGAGTTAATTCTATGTCTTCGTTGTTAGAAGAAGCAATAATTGATGCGAAAGCACTTAAGGAAGCAGCATTGAAAAATGCTGAGGATGTGGTATTAGAAAAGTATTCGTCCGAAGTGAAAAGTGCACTAACGCGTCTATTAGAGCAAGATGATCTAGGCCTAGGCGATGAGCTGGGCGGCGACCTGGGCGCTGAACCGGCCGGCGGCGGCGCCGAACCTGTTACACCGGGTGATGCCTCATTTTTGGAAGAAACTCCCTTTGCTTTTCAAACTGAAGAGTTGGATGCCCCCGCCGAGGATGAAATCGTAGAGATTAATTTCGATCAATTGAAGGCTCGTCTTGAAGAAGAAGAAGCCGAGGGAATTTCTGCCTCCCCGGATGAGTTAATGGGCTCTGAAGAAACCGCAATGGAACTGCAGGAGGATGGAATTGGCTTTTTGGGGGTTAAAACCCCCGGAGAAGCTAGTCTGGAAGATGACCCGGTCAGCCAAGCGGCCGAGAAAGAGTCACAATCTCAGAGCGATGAAGATATTGAGAAGGCCGCCGTGGAAGAAGGCTTAGATGACGAAATTGATTTGTCTGAAGAGATGCTCGACTCATTAGTTAGCGAACTTCTCAATGTAGACATGTCACCAGAACTCCAGGGATGGTCTTCGCTCGGGTCTGCTTATAATAGCACCGAGGAAGCCAACAACAATGCAATTGCCGCAGCCTCAGCGGCACACCTCAGCGAAGACGGTGAGGAATTAGAAGAGGAGGCGAGTTCAGTTTCGACTGAATCTGACGTCGACCTCTATGAGGGAAGAATCATGAATCTTAATGTTTCTGTTAAAGAGTTAAAATCTTTGTTACAAGAGGCCAAAGTTCAGCTTAGAAAGTTGAACCTGGCAAATGCCAAGCTTGTTTACCAAAACAAGGCATTAGGCAGCACCTCCTTGAATGAGCGACAAAAACACCAAATTGTCGAAGCTGTTAGTCGTGCCAATTCTGTTGAGGAAACTGAAGTATTGTTCGCAACAATTCAAAACGCAGTGGGCGTTTCGCAATCTAGGAATAGTTCGAGACCACAAACACTTCGTGAAGCCATATCGCGTCCTACTTCACTACTCCTTAGCTCACAAAAAGAAAGCAAGGCGCCCAATGATCCAAGAATGGATCGCATGCTGCGTTTAGCAGGATTAGACTAAACTATATTTAGGAGGTTATAAATGTCTATCGTACAAAAATTAACCGAAGGTATCGTTAATCGGGACCTCGCGAAGGAAGGTGCTACACTTATTAATAAGTGGGAAAGTACCGGTCTTCTAGAGGGACTAGGTGATGATACGATTCGGAATGGGATGGCTCGACTGCTTGAAAATCAAGCAAAAGAGTTACTCCGAGAGTCCAGCTCTATGCAAGCTGGCGACGTCGAGGGTTTTGCGGCTGTCGCATTCCCCCTCGTCCGCCGTGTATTCGGCTCACTGATCGCTAACGATCTCGTCAGCGTTCAACCGATGAGTTTGCCTTCGGGCCTCATCTTCTTCCTGGATTTCACCGTTTCTGGTGAGATTGGGGATCGCTCCAGTTCACCTGGACGTCTGGGTTATCCCGCTTCTTCGTCACTGTATGGTGGTGGAGTTGTTGGTGCGCAGATCACCGGTGGTGTGGATCTCGCTTCGGGTGCACTCCCGCAGCAGGGCCCGTATGCCCTTAACAACGGCTATTCGTCTCCAACTGGCTCAAGCGGCCTCGCTGGTAGTCTCTGGCGTGTTGTCGTTTCCGGTACCGCCGGAACTGATAATAACAAGACGGGTAGTACCAGTGGCGTCGACAGTCATGTCACGCTTGGGTCCCTGACCCAGTTCGACCCGGATCTTTCTGGTTCGTCTGTGATTGTTGCCGAGACCTTGGTAACCAACTTCGACGCCGAAGGGCGCCGTCTCAACCTTGATGACCTTGTGGCCATCCAGGTTTCTGGTACTGCAGGCCATGGTGGATTTAACATCCTGAATGCTTCCGGTAGTGCCAATACTGTTACCGGTCGTCTGGTTCGACGCCTTTCGATGTTCGGTTCGTCCTCAAATGGGGCCGCAGTCGGCGATCGAAGTTCGGATTATATACTAATGACGTTTTCGACCACGGATAGTGGGGGTACGAGCCCGCTAGCGATGCAGGTCACTGGCGGCGCCGCAGGTGCCAACACGTGGTCTTATCCCGAGACTGATGACTTTGATAATGGCGGAGCCCTTGGTTCTGTTGTTGGTGGAAGCGAGTGGGGACTAGAGAATAGTCCAAACATTCCTGAGATCGACATCAAGGTCGACAGTGTGGCCGTCACCGCGGTTACCAAGAAGCTCAAGGCTAAGTGGACTCCGGAGTTAGGACAGGATCTTAACGCCTACCACAACCTTGATGCCGAGGTCGAGCTTACTCAGATTCTGTCTGAGCAGATCGCTCTTGAAATCGATCGTGAGATTGTTGAAGATCTCGTTCGTGGCTCTACGGCTGGTACTCGGTACTGGTCCCGTGCAGCTGGACGCTTCGTCAATCGGGAGACCGGTGTGGAAATCGGTGCGTCGACGACGCCTGACTTCACTGGTAACGTTAGTGAGTGGTATGAGACTCTCGTTGAGACAATCAACGATGTTTCTGCCCAGATCCACCGCAAGACTCTACGCGGTGCTGCCAACTTTGTTGTCTGCGGACCTGAAGTTGCCAACATCCTTGAGTTCACGGCTGGCTTCCGCGCTAACGTGACTGCTGATAGCGATCGTGGTGATATCGGAACCGTGAAGGTCGGTTCGCTTTCCAAGAAGTTCGACATTTATGTCGATCCATACTTCCCCCGTAGTTTGATCCTTGTTGGTCGACGCGGAGGTAGTTTCCTCGAAAGCGGCTACGTTTACGCTCCGTACGTGCCACTACAGACTACGCCTACTATCTTCGGTGTTGAAGATTTCGTGCCCCGCAAGGGAGTCATGACTCGATACGCCAAGAAGATGGTGCGTCCAGACATGTATGGTCTTGTGATTGTACAAGATCTAGTCTAAAGCTGACTTCGGTCAACTTTTCTGAAAGCCTCGGCTCGAAAGAGCCGGGGCTTTCTATTTAGTAGAGAAAGAAGAGGTATTCTTAATGGCGATCCCCAATTTAAATCCAGCATCTACTACTACTTCTAATATCTTACCGGTAACTGGAGCTATAGCGAATGTTTCAAGTTCGTTGCCTTTTGGGATCTATGTAACATCGGACCCTTTTCTCTCTGGCGCCGTTGATCAGGTTGCATATACTTATAAAAAGCTGGGCGGAGATGTTTTAGATATTGAATTGAGCGAGGGAAATGTTTATGCGGCCTATGAGGAAGCCGTATTAGAATACTCCTATTTGGTTAATATTCATCAAACCAAAAATAGTTTGACGGACCTTTTAGGAGCCCAAACAGCCTCTTTTAACCAAGATGGACAAATTGTAGGGGGGGACGGCCTCTCCGGTTCCAATATTGAACTTCGATATCCTCGTTTTGATTATGGATATGTGAGACGCATCTCCGAAGGCCTAGCTACCGAAGCGGGCTTTGGGGGCCTTACTCCGATTTATTCTGCCTCCTTAGGAACTGTATCAGGCCGGCAGGACTATGATCTCCAGACGTTAATTTCTTCATCCGCATCCTCAGACACTTCTCTTCCTTATTACGATCAGGTGAAAGGAAACCGTATCGTTGTACGTAAGGTATTTTATGAAACCCCGCGCGCGATGTGGAGATTCTATGGTTATTACGGTGGTTTTTCTGTGGTAGGCAATCTGCGTACTTATGGACAATTTGCGGATGATTCTACATTTGATATTGTGCCGGTCTGGCAAAACAAACTTCAAGCGATGGCTTATGAAGATGCTATTTATACTCGCACGTCTCATTATTCTTATGAGATAAAGGATAATTACTTGCGTATTTATCCCACCCCCGATATGACGAGTCCGGAGAAGTTCTGGATTCAGTTTACTATAGACAACCAATATAATCCGTGGGAGGAAACGGGTCGCGGCGAACAAGGCATTAAAGGGATTAACAATATCAATACTTTGCCATTTAATAATTTACCGTATTCTAGTATTAATTCTATAGGAAAGCAATGGATCCGCCGGTTTGCACTAGCGCTTACAAAAGAAATGTTGGGGCAGATTCGGGGCAAGTTTGCGTCTGTCCCTATTCCGGGAGAGAGCATTACTCTCAATGCTTCGGACTTGCTTTCGCAAGCTGCCACCGAGCAAAGCGCGCTACGAGAGGAACTTAAGACACTTCTCAACGAGCTTACGTATGACAAGCTCGCTGCCGCCGACAGCGCGCTTCAGGACGCTGCCGAAAAGGTATTGCAGAATGTTCCCGCTGGTATCTGGGTAGGTTAGGGGAGTGTGCCATGGCACGTAGTAAAAGAACCCAAAAACAAATTGAAGCGAAAACGCCGGATAAGCGATATGCTCAGGTTCAAGACAAAACGGTGGAGGATAGGCTTGGAGAAATAAAACTTCAACCATCGGGTCTTGAAACAATCGACCGCGCAATGTATAGATTTGTTAATGTAGAGTTGGATCTGCAGATCGGATCTAATGAAGGTTTTAAAAAAGTACCTGTTTTGTGGACGACGACAGAACGCGCCTATCAAGTAAAGGATAATAAGGAAATAAGAGATAAAGAGGGGACCTTGATTCTACCTCTCATCACCATAGCGCGCACTGGGGTTAACAAAGACCCGAGCCAGCGGGGCATTCCGTTTGCCAATCTCTATCCTGTGCACGACGCAAAGGGGGGCACAATAACGATTGCTCGTCAGATCAACCAAAAAAAGACTGCAGAATTTCAGAATGCTATGGCTAATAAAACATATGGTCCCAATGGGCGCATGCGCTCAAGGCGATATAATTCTAATAAAGACTCAATGACCCCCGCAAAAGTGGTTTATGATACGATTACGATGCCATTGCCAACGTGGGTCACCGTCAACTACGAAATTGCAATACGAACGGAGTACCAGCACCAAATGAATGAGCTGCAGCGACCTTTCTTTACAATCGCTGGGAACTCGCGGATGCCTAAAAGAATTACAGCGATGGGTCACGCGTATGAAGTTTTTATTGCTGGTGATTTTGCTGATAATTCGAATCAGACGGCTCTTAGTATGGAACAGCGTAACTATGAGACGATCGTTAGCATTGAGGTTTTGGGTTATTTGATTGGGGAGGGGGAAAACCAAGAACCCCCCGGGATTGTTACGCGCCAAAACGCAGTTGAATTTAGTTTCGGAAGAGAACGCACGGTTTTTGGGGAGATCCCCGGGGAGATTCCAGACACGACAAAAGATGGATGGTATCGTAAATCGTAAAAAATTTAGTTAAATTGTCATTTTCTTCACTTTAAAAGAGAATAGGTCTGTTGCCGATATAAGATACTATTTAATAAGACCATTCAGTCTTAGGAGAGTTACACTAATGTCCGTTAAAAACTTTAGATTTGTTTCGCCGGGAGTTTTTGTTGATGAAATTGACAATTCACAGATTCCAGCATCCCCCGCCGGCATCGGCCCGGTAATCATCGGCCGAGCAGAGAAGGGCCCGGGCTTAAGGCCCATTACTGTCAATTCTTTTGAAGAATTTGTTAATGTTTTTGGCGCCCCCGGCGCCGGCGCTGGCGGCAGCGATGTTTGGCGCACCGGCGCAAGCACAACTGCACCCACCTATGGAGCGTACGCCGCACAGGCCTATCTTCGTAACAGCTCACCACTTAGTTACGTGCGCCTTCTTGGTGCTGAGGGCCCGGGCACCCTGTCGGGCGAAGGAGAAGCCGGCTGGGATGCCGGCACAAGCGGTAAAGCATGGGGTCTCGTAGTCTTTGAGGTTCTTCCTTGGACTGCGGCAAGCGCTTCCTATGCATCTGGATCTAATGGTACTGGTTCAGTAGAAGGAGCTCTTGCGGCTGTATTTTACACCACTAACGCCTCGACCACTCTTCAATTATCTGGCAACATCCTGGCCGCAACAGGGTCCCATGCTACCGAGGGCACGACCGCCACCGGTTCCTCCGTCATCGTGAAGGACACAGGTGTCCCGTACGAATTTAAGATGCTCATCAATAGTTATGACGGATCCGGCACGACTCTTACTTCCTCTTTTAACTTTAACCAGGGCGATTCTAAGTATATTCGCAAGGTTTTCAACACCAACCCTCAGAAAACGAACAGCACGATTTCCAATACGACTGCTAACTATTGGCTGGGAGAGTCGTTTGATCGCCACATGAAGGCGAACATCCCTTCTGGCCGCAGTACATGGGCAGCCGTAGTCGAACTGACCAATACCACAAATGGTGATGCTGACGGCCATCGAGACCCTCTGCAAAGCGCACGGAGTCCCATTGTTATCGGATGCGACACGGCTAACCGGGGCACCGCGGCCAACGCATTCAATGTGGAGCTAATGCCGAGCCTATTTACTATTCATGCTTTAGAAGAGCCGGGCTCCTGGACGAACAAAAACTTGAAAGTATCTGTTCAGGACATTAAGATATCGACCAATGAGTCAAATGCATTTGGATCATTTGCCCTTATTGTTCGAAAGCTGGACGATAGTGATAATGTGGTAAAAATTGTTGAGCAATTTACTAATTGCAACCTTAACCCAGATTCTTTAGATTATGTGGCCCGCAAGGTCGGCGACCGACGCCGCGTGTGGGTTGCAGACGAACGACGCTACCGCGTCGAGGGCAACTATAACAACCGTTCAGACTTTATTCGAGTCCAGGTTGCAAGTGACGTCGAAAATTATGCTGTCGACGCTGCGGTGGTGCCTTTTGGCTTTAAGGGAATCACCAAGTACGCGGACGAAAGCACTCTTACGACCAATGAGTCTGCCGGAAACTGGGTTTCTGCATCCTCCACCATTGGTACCACGGGTCGCTATAGTGCCTCTACTGACACCAATGGACCGCAGGGAAACCAGAACAGTAACACGTCTGTCTTTTCCGTTAGTGGATCGGCCTTAACCGCTTCGGTTCTTTATCCGGCCCCCGAACTTCGAGTGAGTGCTTCGGCAGGCAATCTGCCGTCCGCGACGGATTCGTACTTCGGCCTCCAAACTACGCGAACATCAGGCAGCTCTACCTTTGATTCTTCAACGATTGATCTCCTGTTAGCGCGCGGAGGTATGGTGACAGAGATGTTTAATGGAGCCTCTAGCGGAATCCGCGATGTGTCAATGTTCTTCACTCTCGACGATGTTACGGGCTCAGGCGATTTTGCCTACTGGGTTTCGGGCTCACACGCAGCTGGAACCTCTCTTACTAATCAGAGTGGTGCTATTTCCGGCGTTCTTGGCAAAGGCTTCGATCGCTTTACTGTGCCACTCTATGGTGGATTTGATGGCCTGGACATTACAGAGATGGATCCGTTCAACAGCCGCCTCCTTAACGGGATTTCTAGCATCACTGAGCAGAATAGCTATCAGTTTAACTCAATTAAGAGGGCCATTGATTCTACTGCCGATCCTGAGGTGGTGGAAATGAATCTGGCTTCTATCCCGGGTTTGACCCATGAGGGGCTAACGGGACATCTCATCAATGTTTGTGAAGACCGAGCCGATGCCTTGGCCGTAATTGATCTGAAGGGAGGCTTCCAGCCCCGTGAGGATAGCACCGAAATTCAAAGGAATAATACGGCATCAACTCTTACCACGATTATTAATAATCTTCGTGACCGAGCGCTGAATTCCTCTTATGGTTGTGCTTTCTATCCGTGGGTTCGCGCCCGCGATACGATCGGTGGCAACTTTGTATGGCTGCCTCCCTCGATTGCAGCGCTGGGTACTTTCTCAAGCTCGCAGCGCCGGACACAGGTTTGGTTTGCTCCGGCGGGCTTCAATCGTGGCGGCTTAACAGAAGGCGCAGCCGGCATTCCGGTTGTGGATGTATCGCACCAGCTACGTCGCGTCGACCGAGACGACCTCTACGCTGCCAGCATTAATCCCATTGCGAAGTTCCCTGCGGAGGGCATTGTTATCTTCGGACAGAAGACGCTGCAGGTAACTCCGTCTGCCTTGGATCGTATTAATGTGCGTCGACTTATGATTTTCATCAAGAAGCGTATCTCGCAGATTGCTGCGCGCCTCTTGTTCTCCCCGAATGTGGCGACCACCTGGAACCGTTTCCTGGGGGCAGTTAATCCTTTCTTGGGAGAGGTAAAGACACAATTCGGTCTATCGGAATTTAGGGTCGTTCTTGATGAGACAACGACAACCCCCGATTTGGTGGATCGAAATGTGATGTATGCACAAATCTTCTTGAAGCCTACGCGGTCTATTGAGTTCATTGCCATTGATTTTAATATCACGAGAACGGGAGCTTCCTTCAATGATTAAGAACACAAAGAAAAAGATTTTTCAACAGAGTACTCTAGTTAGTACAGAGTTTATAGGAGACCAGTAAAATGACCTTTTGGAGCGCAGCATCATCAGAACCTAAAAGACAACATAGGTGGATTGTTAATATGTCTTTGGCGGGGGCGTTTGAGTCCTATCTGGCTAAGAGTGTTACGAAGCCCTCATTTGAGGTTTCAGAGACAGAACACAAATTTCTAGGTAACACCTATTATTACCCGGGCAGTCTTACCTGGAACGAGGTCACGCTGACGATCGTTAATTCCGTTAATCCGGACGGCCAGTCCACCCTGTTGAAGGCTCTTGAAGCATCTGGGTATCTCTTTCCACCGAACCAAGATACTGCGCAGGCTCAGGATAAGGTGGGAACTATTAATAAAGTTGACGCGACCAGCGATCAGGGCTTGGGATCAGTTACCATCACCGAAATGGACGGGAACGGTGACAAGGTGGGTCTGTGGACTCTGCACAATGCTTTTATTAAATCGGCTACTTTTGGGGATTTAGACTATGAAGGCGATGATTTACTTAATATCGAGATTGGTATGAGGTATGATTGGGCTCAGTACACCGCCAACAAGAGCCCCACGGGTGACTACGGTAAGCTATAGGCTTGAAAAAGAAAGAAGGTAATGAATGGCACAAAGGAATAATTTAGAACGTGCCCTGACAGGAAAGAAAAAAGTGGAGCCGGACCAAAGTGCCCCGGCAGCCGCACAAGAAAGCAGCCAAGAACTATTTTCATTTGTAACTCCGACGGAGTTTGTTGATCTTCCTAGCCAGGGGAGATTTTATGCGGAGGGCCACCCTCTCCATAATTCTCTAACTGTTGAAATCCGTCATATGACGGCCAAAGAAGAGGATATTCTAACTTCTGAATCTCTTCTGAAAAAGGGCATTGCGGTCGACCGGATGCTCCAGTCCTTGGTGGTAGATAAAAGTCTTAAACTTGGTGAGCTTTTGATCGGCGACAAGAACGCTCTGCTGGTTGCTGCTCGAATCACAGGCTTCGGGCCCCACTACGAAACGAAAGTTGGCTGCCCCTCCTGCGGAGAAACTATTGATAACTCTTTTAATCTTAATGAGTTAGACTTGGTATCAGCCACTGAGTTGCCCCCTAATGTGGAACTCCTTCCTAACGGTAATTTTAAGGCAACTCTGGAGACGATTGATGGATTTACCGTAGAGCTTAGGCTCTTAAAGGGTAACGATGAAAAAGTATTCAGCGCGTCCAGAGAAAAGAAAAAAAAGCTTAAGTTACCCGAAGCTGCGATCACGGGCCAACTTAAGCTGGTGGTTGTGGCGGTTAACGATGTGGATGATGGCGGCCTGATCGCGAAATTTATTGATGCTATCCCCACTACTGCTTCCCGTGAGATTCGCGCCATATATGAGGCTCTGATGCCAAACGTAGACCTTACTCAAGAGATTAGCTGTTCACAGTGTGATCATGAGGGGAGAATTTCTGTCCCTTTGACGGCAGACTTTTTTTGGCCTGAGCTCTAAATACCAAGAAAGCGCCTATGAAGAAATGTTTCTCTTGAAACATCACGGTGGGTGGTCTTTTTTCGAGCTGTACAATCTTCCTATCCAACTGAGGCGCTGGTTTCTTACCCGCCTAGTAAAAGAGTTTGAGAAAGAGGCCAAGGCGATGGAGGCCCAAACTTCCAAAGGTAAGGGGTCCCGCAAATAATGCGCTCCTTTTGGGGTGTCGACTATTTAGTTATATGAGCGACCTCGTACCCATTATAATTGATTTAAATGTCGACAAGAACAAAATAGACGAAAGCTGGCTTAAAATGTTTGGCGGTTGGACCAAACTATTGCTTAAGTATATGTTTGGAGGAATGAGTCCCAAGGCCAAAATTCGAGGCACCCCACCCCAAATTAGTTCGTTTATGGATGCATTGGGTGGAGAGAAAAGATACATGGACTCTTTTCTGCGTCACGGCCTCGATGATGAGCGCACCCTTTCTAGCCGTGCGCGCCTGGGAACGGCGGTTTCTCGCTTTGAAAGAGAGACCGGCCTTCGCTGGCCCTTCACTAATTAGGAGTAGTACCCGTGGCAAACGGTAACGGTAATGGCGACGGCACAGAACTAACTCCGGAGGAGCATGAAGAGAGGCGTAAGCTCCTTCTAGAGCGCATTGAACTTCGAAAGGAAGAGTGGCGCGTTGTTAAGGAAACGGCGGACCTCGACCGCACCGAACACGAGCGAAAGGTCGCCGCCATGGCACTAGAGGCCGAGAACATGCAGGAGCGTCTCACCGAGCGCCAGCGCATGATCCGCGACCTCGAACGCCTCGTACTCGCCAACGAAGACGTCGACGAGCAGCAGCTGGAAAACCTAAAGACCTGGAAGCTTGAAGTCAAGGCGCTGAAACTTAAAACAAAATTGCACGGCCGTGCCGCGGCCGAAACCAAAAAGCACGGAGACGCCCTCGAAGAGCTAAATGCTGAGGGCGCAGAATTCTCTCACAATTTGCTGGGTGTCAACTCTAAATTAGGCGACTTTACAAAGAAGCTGTTTGAGACCAAAGGCGGTTTCAAGGCATTTATGAAGGGCGTTGTGAGTGCCCTTAACCCCCTGAAGCTGTTGGCGAAGCTTCTTACCACCATTTTTGAGTCATCGGTGATGTTGCATGGCCAACTCGACTCAGCTCGTATGTCGTTTATGGCCGCCACCGGGGCGTCGAAGGCCTTCGGAGACGAAGTCTTCGAGAACGCGAAAGCCCTCAAGGGTACTGGCATCCGGATGGCAGAATATGAGCAATCATTCAGAGCCCTCTACAGGGGCGCCGTAGATTTTACGAAGCAATCGCCGGCGGTGCGTCGTGAATTAGCGGAGATGACCGCCTACTTGCGGGAGCTAGGCGTTGCGGAGGGGGATGTTGCTGAGATTACCAACGAAGCGACGCGTAGTTTGGGATTTGGTTTTACCGAAGTAAAGGGCGTTTTGGAAGAGGTCGCCGGCGTAGCCAATTCCTTGAAGATGCCCTTCGATGTGGTAATGAAAGACTTTGCCAATGTTTCGAAAAAGTTAGCCTTCTATGGTAAGAATGTAATCGGAGTGTTTGCAAAACTCGAACAGCAAGCGAAGGCGACAGGACTATCTATCGATCAGCTTCTTGGATTTGTAACTCAGTTTGATACTTTTGAAGGCGCCGGCAAAGCGGTTGGCAAACTTAATGCGATTATGGGTGGCCCATACCTCAACTCCATTGATATGTTAAATGCCACGGAAGAGGAAAGAATTGAAATCCTCCAGCGATCAATGAAGCAGGCTGGTATGAACTTTAAACAGATGGGTAAGTATGAACAGCAGATGATCGCGCAGTCATTGGGCGTTGAAGTTGCTGAAGCTCGTAAGTTATTTGGCGCCGAGACCGAAGAAGATAAAATTCAGGCGATGGAAGAAGATGAGATTAAGCGTCGCCAAAATAGCATGCTGACCTTAACAGAACGTCTTCTTAATATTATGGAGCAGTTCGCGAGCGACAAATTTATCGAATGGATGGAGAGCCTACATTCCGTCTTGAAGTCAATTCAGGGCCTCGTCAAGAAGTTTATGGGCTTCTTTGACAAACACACCAAGCCGGCCCTCGCCGTCTCGGCCGCGGCTCTCATTGGGGGCCCCGCGGCCATGAGGGGACTGAGGAGCCAACTCGCGCTGCGCACACGTATGGGCCAACGCGCCACCGAGGCCGCCCGCGGCGCCGGGTCAGTCCGATGGAGGAATCTTCTTAGAGGGAAGAGTCCTTGGTCGGCTGGTAAGGCCTCAAGAGATTCTATAAATGCCGCAAGGTCTGCGCGCGGCGCCAGCGCGATAGCGCGCTCCGGTACAGGTGGCTCCTATGAGCGGCTAGCCCAGATGCGCGCAAGAAATGTTACGCCCGGACAAAAACCAGGCATCATAAGGCGAGTCTTGCGTATATTTAATCCTCTAAGATGGAAGTCCATGTTTAAGGGCGCATTCAAGTGGTTCACGTCCGGCAAGTGGAAGCAGATCTTCCAAAAACCCGAATGGATTTCCAAGATCTTCCAAAAACCCGAATGGATTTCCAAGATGTTCCCCTTAAAAAGGCCTCCATGGTTGAACTGGAAGGCTTTAAAACTTAAGATAGGGAACTTCCTGGGCCCCCTAAGGGACGTGTTCAAAAGAGGCGGCGGTGGCAAAGGCCTCGCGTTGAAGTCATTTGCCGGAATAAAGGGCTTTCTTAAGCGCTTTGCTCCCGTTGCATTCTTTCTAGCAATATTTGAAGGTCTTATTGGGTGGATTAAGGACCTAAGTGTCGTATTCGAAAGCTCACTGACTCCCCTGCAGAAGATCGGTGCTATTTTCAGCACCCTTGGTATGCGCATCATCGAAGTTTGTCGATTATTTGTTGGCTCTTTTGTTGACTTTATTGATATGATTGTAGGCGCGTTCGATTGGCTGAGCATCAAGATTTCTAAGATTCCGGGGATGGGCTGGCTCCGCGATGAGGGAGCTCAAGCGAACTGGGGGAGGCTTGGGAAATGGACCGGAATGGGTACCGAGCAAGTCCGCGACGAGCACGGAATGATGACTGAACAGATGGCCCCCCATCTGGCGTCGCTCGGTGTGGGAGAGGGTGCTCTTAGTAAATTCGGAACACGGCAAAAGGCTTACGGAAAGATCGGGGGCGGATCCGGGGGGGCCTTTGACCCCGGGGAAGACCTTCTGTCTCCGGCAAATATGGAGGCCCTCGCCCGGGAACAGGGGCGCCTGAAGGTCGACGACTTTATCTACCGCGGCAAGGGAGAGCTGGGCCCAGGCACCATAACTCCGATTAATTCGGAGGATGAGTTGTTCGGTGCGAAGGCAGGGGGATCCATCGAGGCAGCGCTCGCCAAGACTCTCACAGGTGTCCTCGCGACCACCCTCAGGGGCAAAGGAGCAGAAGGAACCGCGGCAGCCGGTAAGCAGCCTGTTGAAATAAAGCTTTATTTGAGCGAAAATGGCCCGCTGCTTCAAAAGTTTGTGGTGGACGCGATGGATAGTGACTACGCAAAGAAGAAGTGGGGCCCGCTAGCGCGGCGCTAAGGAGGTATAAATGTTGGTACCGGGACTAGAAAGAAATTATAATATTCGCTTTGAGCATATTGCTACGGGGCACGACGTCACCTTTCCCGGATGGGTCACGGGCTTCAGCGACTCGTTTATGTCAACCTGGAATGATGTGCCGGTTTACGGACGAATGGACCCTCTCACTACTTTTCAAAGTACCACCCGAAAAATTAATTTAACTTTTGATATAGTGGCCGCCAGCCAGGAAGAGGCTTACACAAATGATCGCAAGATCAACAGACTAATTCAGTTTTTATATCCCGTTTATGATAATAGGGAGAGGGCCGACGAACAGATTATTTCGGCTGCCCCCCTCTTGAAGCTTCAATGGGCCAATGAGTTGCAGAGCAACCTCGACCAGGGGGGCCTTGTGGGGTATTTGGAGGGCGTAGATTATGCGCCGGATATCAACAGCGGCCAGTTTTTTGGGGGCGCCGAACCCAATAGTAAGGACTCGGGTTTTTATAAAGGCGGTGGCGACGTGGGCTCGATCTATTATCAGCTTATAAGCCTTAATTTAAGCTTTACGGTGCTGCATACTCATATGACAGGGTGGGTTGAAGGGGGAGAGAATACATATTATTTTGGAAAGTCGAGCGAGAACGCGGCCCAGCGTGCTGAGAGCACCACCGCCAATCTCGATAATTTTCCCCATGGTGGCACCAATCGCTTTGCCCCCGCTGACGGCTTCGCCGCCCCAGCGCCGGTGCAGGTTAACCCTGACCCCACCGGGAAGGGCGCCAACGCCGACCAGGAGGCGGCTGCAGTCCAGGAGGTCGAAGAGAAATGAGCAACAGATACGACGATCGCAAGGTATATAAAAACGACAACGAGATGTATGATAATCTTCTTGAGCGTCGTGATGTTAAATTTATTCGTCAATATGGCACCCCGAATATGAAGTACCCCACCATAGCACAGCTGCGGGAGCTTACTCGCGTTCAGCATGTGTGGAGAGTCGGGGATAGATTCTATAAATTGGCAGCGAGGTACTACAGTGCTCCTGAATATTGGTGGGTGATCGCCCAGTACAACAAGCGCCCCACTGAATCGGACTTAAGCGCTGGGGATGTAATTTATATTCCTTTGCCCTTGTCCATAGTGTTGGGATTTTACCTAAGGTAAATTATGAGTAGTGACCAGCCTCCCGGCTTTGACCCAGATGATGCATTAGGTTGGATTAGTACAGGCCTCATTGGTAACAAAAGCAAGAAGTGGGCGAAGTGGTGGTTCGAGCGGTTCTTGCCAGCCTGCGGCCGGTATGCAGCTCAGTACTATTTTTCACACGGAGATTTCCGTTACAACGGCTATAAAAATAGTGAAAGGCAGAATCCCCAGAAGGATTCGACCACCAATGATTGGAAGGGCGACGGAACCTCCCAGCAGCTGCTGATCGGGATGGCGCTGAACGAGGGGCGCTATTCCTGGAACCCCCTTATGGGCGACAGATCAAGCTCGGTCGACGGCATGGGCGACACGATCGATGTCGACCCTCCCTATCCTAAGCACGGAATTTTCAAGACCGGATCCGATGGCCGCGGCAGCGAGAAAATCCTTAACATACGAGATGCATTTATGGATTATCAGGGTGGCCCGGGCTCCAATCAAAGCCACTCCAGCTACAAAGATGTTATCAGAGACGACCAAGGCTACGGCGGGAATATTAAGTACTGGCAGAGCCGCCAGTATGATTATAAAAAATTAGCGAAGTCTGAAATTGCTGAGGTTTGTCGGGAGCTTGTGAGCGGCGATATGACGTCCTGGTTTCCGGATATGCGGACATCCAAGAATGAGGGAGTTTGGATTTGCTCAAGCCAACAGAAGTTTTTTGTGAAACAGGGCGGCGTCGACCCTACCAAGAGTCTGGGGTGGGTTACCAAGACCGGGAAGCATAACAATGATACCATTAATGACTATGTACGCTTTAACCTTGTAATGAATAGTATGTTTGGCAACTCGAGCTACGGCTCTAAATTTACCGCAGACGCCCTGGACGGCCCGGAAGATCCAACGAAGATGAATGCGGCTGGCTGGAAAATCATAAAACACAAGAACAAGAATACAGCCCCTCTGATTGCGGCATTTATGAGCGGCCCCTACAAGACCGTCACGGAGAAGGAAATAATTGATTACGGCTGGGACAAGAGCTGGGACGGCAAACAATTTAATCTGGGCGGGAAACTGACCCAAAAGAATATCAAGGATCAGGGTTATAAGTGGGGCTGCACCCCCATTAATACTGATGAAAAAGGCCTCCAGGGGGGCAGTGTAGGTCCCAATATTCCCTCTTATGCACGTCAGGTCATGAACGGCGCTAATAATTTTATATACTATGATCGTCTAAAGTCAAAGTTCAACAAAGGTGGTGGGCACTCTGGTGGCTTCCCTACCTACATGGCTATAACTTCTTACGGCCACTACGGCAAGCACCACGGCCTCACCCGGTGGGGCGCGGGAAACCTAGTGCTTATGGGCTATAAGGCGGCGGAAGATAACCAGTGGGGAGGGCGCCCGCAGCCTCAGTATTTGTATATTGATTATCTTTCGTTGTTCTGGGAATGGCAACGCACCATATTGGCCTTCGGTGCATCGCTCCAAAACCCGGCCTTCGTGAATGCTGTTCGCGAGGTGATGAAAGGCGACGAGGGAGTTCCCGGCAAGGGAGGCCCAGACCTCGGCGGCCGCCCCTCACGCACTGGCACCTCCACCCCCCCTGTTCCAGAGCCCTTAGCACCCCAAGATAAAAGAGCATTACGTGAGGGCGAAGTATACGCGGTGGATGTTCAATGCTATCTCCTTGAGCATCTTAGAAAGCTAGCAGTTGCGCATGCTGGGGATTCTTACACTCACATTGGAAAAATGGGGATGGCCCAGCCTGGCAATATTATATCTAAGATCAATCACGGCCAGGGCCTCTTTAACGATGATAAAATTTTAGCGCTCCAAGCATTGTGTCCCGATGTGTGGGCCCTATTGGTTCCCCACATTGAATTGTTCCGGGTGGATTATAAACCGATCCGTCCTGGAAGTGATCAATACGTTCCTTATCAAGAGTTACGTATTCCTTTTTCTAACTTTATAGACCCTAACGATGTTTCTCAAATAACAAAGGGGAAATATGGACGTATCGGGGGCGCGGGGATTAAGTCGTTTACATGGAGTTTGGATGGTGTACAGCCCGCGGAAGTGGATAACATCATCTCAGCTAATTTGGTTCTCCATTTTCAAAGCGTATTTGATCTTTTTAGATTTAACAAAAATGCCGCCGGCGGCTACCAGGGAGGTATTCCGGATCAACCCGGATACCTTGATTTAATAATTGGCTCCGGCACTACGGTTACGCAGGCCGAACGAGAAGCCCAAGAGGAAGAGGGGAAAATCGGAGCTAAACTTGATGACGAACCTGATCTAAGCCCTCCTTGTAATATTGATGCACAGGTATATGAAGGCGCCGCCTATCGTATTAAGGCATTGGTGGGGTGGAGCACGCCTCCTGATTTTGGCCAGCTAGATATTCTTGATCAGGATCAAATAAAAATCTCAATGGTACAAAAGGCGATCGATGAAAGCCGAATAGCCCTTCATCTGCAGATTGTTAGTCACGAGCTGCGCTTTGAACAGAATGGCACCATTGAACTATCGATTGATTATCAGGCATCGTTATCTGGTATAATGAGATCACCGAGTGCTGATATCTTTATTGCTAAAGAATTAAATTCCGAGGACGTAAAAAAGCTAGAAGAGGAAATAGCGGCTCTCGAAAAGAAACAACGACAAGGGAAGGGGGATCCGACCTTCGATGACAAGATTCGAGAGAAGCAGCAAAAGGTTATTTCTTTGATGAAGTTGGATCGCTTGCGTAAGTATAATAAATTTTTACAATCTCTGTATGATCGCGATCAGATTTATGGTATTAGGATACCGTCGGAGCAACTACTCAATCCACTTGGTAAGATGACTCCTGCCATGCGCGCCGAAGAGGCTAAGAAAAGATCACAGATGACTTTGAGCCCCGAGCCGGTCCCAGCTGCGGAGGTGGCTTCGACCGAAGAGGTGACCACGGTAGTTACAGAGGTCTCAAAGGACGAAACAACCCCTCCGAAGGAGGAAGATACAGATACCCGAAGCGCCGAACTCAAGGAAATGGCAGACAATGTGGGTATTTTTGCGACAGGCGGTCAAGACAATGTTCTTATTCCTTATATGTATTTGGGCGACTTATTTGATGCGGTCTTTGATATTCAGTTACAACACCTTGTCCAAGAAAACGGCGCTGACGCCGCTCAAATGCAAATGGTATTGGGGAGGATTGAGTTAATAGACCCTCTTGCGGCCTATCAAATCAAGCAAGTCACTTACGAGTGCCCCGGCAAAAGCGAAACAGCACTTAAGAGACTGCGCGATATTGACCCCCTCCGTTTCAAAAAATTAGCCGGGATCACCACTCATATGGACATTGGAAGTATTCCCATTTCTCTTGACAAGTTTAATGAATGGTTCTTAGACACAGTGATTCGCAAAAAAAAGGACTCTTATTTTTTGTTGAACTTTATTAAAGACGTATGTGCAGGGCTGCTTGGAACGGCATTTAATGAGGCGTGCTTTGAAGACCTTAGCTTTAATTTGCGTTTTGACACTGCCAACTTTAGGTTAAACAAAAGTTTTAAAGGGAAGAATAATATTCCCCTTGATGGCGAAGAGGGCCTCGCCGCAGCCCATATCGCCGCCAGAAAGTTGGATCAGTTCAGCCTTCACGCCCAGAGTGTTAACACACTCATACCCACCACCGTTTTATATAGCGTGGATTCGCGACCCGACACCGGCGATCGTATGTCTGATCTTAAAGAAGGTATTTACCATTATTTCTTGGGCGGCCGCTGTGGTTTGGCCAAGGAGATTGTATTTAACCGAGAGGATATGCCCGGCTATCGCGAGGCCCGGATTGACAAGGACGGTTCTCTCGGCGCCCAGCAGTTAAAAGAACTATATAGCGTAAATATGAATATGATAGGAAACAACTTTCATAAGAACGGTACGTTTGTTTACATTGATCCTATTGCAATCGGCGCCGGATCTGCTAAAGCCATTGGGGGCATTCCCAACATCGCGCGCCTGATTGGTTTGGGGGGCTATTTCTTGGTCACAGGTGTGAATCATCAATTAGGTCCCGAGGGCTATACTACATCAGTTAAGGCGATCCAACAAATGGTTCCCTTCGATACGAACTTCAACGAGAAGGTGGTTAAGATAGAAAGCTTCACTGCCGCAGAGCTACTAGGGGAGACTATTGAGCCTCTCAACCTTAACCCGGCCGAAGAGCACGCTGCAGAAGAGATAGAGAAAAAGCAAAGCCTGGTGCCTGCTACGGCCCCAGAAACAGATGCTATTCTAGCCCCAGCGCCTGAAAAGTTTAGCACCGACATAGATGATCTAACCTTAATCGTAGGAACGGGAGAGGATTCGCGGGATCTTGCCGCAGAGATGGCAGCGAATGGGTACACCCAAGATGAAATTCGTCTCTTCATGGGGTTCGTACAATCGAGCGATATCTCCCAAGAGAAAGCGATTGCGATGGCCGAAGCGCCTCCCGAAGAAGCGCGCCTACTCGGCGGGTTCTAGAATGACAGTTAAAATAAGTGATAGCCAAGGTTATTTTTTCAGCGAGCGCGAGCTGCGCAACCCCGATGGCCGCAATAACTTAACCGCTTTTGCGTCGTCGTTCCAGCGCAGCCTCTATCGGGATCGTATATTCCCCACCCGCTCAGAAGGTATCCCCGCACCCTTGGACACATGGTACCAAAAAGGGTACTTTGGAAAAGTAGATGTTCAACAGAATACTGTGATCCCGGCCGCAGCGGCCCTCACTCAAGTACAGGAAGCAACGTTTCCCCTTTTTGCGTTGGCTTTTGTTACAAATTCTTTTAGCGCATTCGTTAACCATATGTCGGAGGCGTATTTAGTGGGGGCTGTGTCTAAGACGGGCAACAAAGAAATCTTGTTTCCGCAGGCGAAAGGAGGCTACGAAGACCCGAGCCAACGCTATACTCGATTTCATGATATGCTCGCGGAGGCTTTTGTAACGAGCTTTAAGGCGCCATCCTCGCGACCAATTGATAATTTTAAAACCTTTATTTATTATTACAGTCGTTTCTTAAAAAGAATGGCGGCCTTCTTTCCAGTAACTAAAACAAATTTAGTTTTATCTTATCGGATGGGGCTAATGGGAACGGGCCTATCTATTAGCCTATCAGATAGTGATCCTGCCGACGATAAACTAAAGTATGAGGCGTGGATTCAAGATCCTAATTTCCTGTTTTATAATAATGCGGCCAAAAAATTTGGGCTACGCGTAGCTAAGAATCGACCGTGGGTTTTAACGGCAGACCTTTTTACTGATGCGGCGATGGAGGAAATTCAAATGTATTTGGATCCTATAACTTATGATCCCGTTACAAAAGATAATTTTTTTAAAGTGTTTTATAAACAAACCTATCTTACTGACTTCGATGATCTGCTGGCTATTTTCTTGCGGGCCTATAGATTTCTTTCGACATCTGCCCCGCTCTATCAGAAGCATAAAATTTGCAAAGACGGAGGGTTTGACTATACGACCCATATCCGTGAACAGTATAATCTAAAAGCAATGACTGGGCGCCTCGACCCTAAAGAAATGATCGATCTTTATATTGACTTGAGACAAGTAGAATCTCAACACGCCGTGAAAAAGATCGACCTTCTGCGCATCCGCAACCGCGCATACGAACTGTACACCCTTCGGGCCCCCACGGTGATGACACCATACCAGCGCGCCGCCAAGGAGATCAATAAGGAATATAGAAAATATATTTATCCCTCTACATTGCCCCTATTAGCCGGAAAGCCCGTGAGCGTTCTGATGCGCGAAAGTCATATAGCAGGCTCCTTACCGAAGAAAAAGACAAAATCTTCTTGACGGGCGCCCTCTCTAATGATACAGTAGTGTAGATGGATGAAGCGCCCCTCTTTCAAGTTCTGGATAGCAACGCCGATTGTGTGGGATATTTTGCCAACAACATGATTAATCCTCGTTCGCCGCTCCCTCGTATTGGCAAAACGTGGGACTACTCATCTCACCTAACGGGCGATGGGTATGAGATCGCGCGCATCTATAGCAACGGAGCCACGCTCACAGAGATGTGCCCCGAAAATCTTCAAGAAGAGTGGGAGGCTATCAAACAACGAGTACGTGCATGCCTTCGCGCTTTTGAAAAGGCGCAACTTTCTCTACAACATAATTGTTTTTACGATGTAGTCCCCGAATACTTCTTATTCCAGTTTCTTAGCGCCAAGAATAGTATTACTCAACATGTTCTTAACACCATCCGTCGCCCCGAGAACTATAAACAGATGTATCAGTTGTTGGAGATGCTTACCGCGATTCGAGAACGCTCTCTGAATATTGATGTGAGGCCCATTCAGCATCTTCTAGGTTCGGTCCGCGGTAAAAACTTTATAAAGACGCTCCAAACTGTACGCCCGACGTGCGACTATAATCCGTGGGGCACCATCACGGGTCGCCTCGCAACCCAGCCGCACACCTTTCCCATCCTTACAATGAACAAAGAATTTCGCCAATGCATCAGGCCTCATAATGATTGGCTTCTTGAGTTAGATTTTAATGCCGCCGAACTGCGGACCCTGTTAGCCTTGGCGGGCAAGAGCCAGCCCACCAATGATATCCACGCGTGGAACGCCCAGAATGTCTTTGGCGGCAACTTAAGCCGCGAGAAAGCAAAGACTAAGACATTTGCGTGGCTGTATTCTGACCGTCCGCATGCGGCCCTAGAGGAGATGTACAACAAGGAAGTGGTGCGAGAAAAATACTGGGACGGTAGCACGATTAAGACAGAGTATGGTCGCATAATTGAAAACGTGGACGAACATCACGCCTTGAATTATATAATTCAGAGTACAACCATTGATATGGTACATGAGCAAGCCTATAAAGTGTATCAAGCACTTAGGGGGAGAAAAAGTTATATTTCCTTTTTAATTCACGATGCGGTCTACATTGATTTGGCCGAAGAAGATCGATATGAAATTTTAAATTTGCTTGACACCTTCAAAAAAACACGGTATGATATCTTTAAGGTAAACGTTGCTGCCGGGAAGAATCTGGGCGACCTTAAGGATCTCAAGTTATGAAACAACATTACGACAAGCTCGTTCGGGATAAGATTCCGGAACTTATCGAAGAAGCCCAGAAGGTCGCCCGGGTTCACCAGGTAGACCCCCATACTTTGCGCGCCTACGCGTTGAAAAAATTACGTGAAGAGGTAGAAGAGTTTATTGATAATCCATGTGCCGAAGAAGCAGGAGATATCCAGGAAGTTTTGAATTTTATTTGCGAACGCGAAGGCATTCGCTCCTCCGAGGTGGAGGCAGCTCGCCTTTCCAAATGGGTAACAAAGGGGTCGTTTGATATGGGCTTCATTTTAGAATGGGTTGAAGACAAGTGATTGTAGTGGGGCTCGGTAAAGTGGGACACAACGTTACCAGGGTATTTTCTAAATTCCCCCAGTACACAACCTATAGTATTGATGTGACCAAAGACGCAGACATCACCATTAAAAAAAGAGATAGTCATGAAGAATATGAGAAGCATTTCCCTTCTTTAAAAAAGAAGCTCAACTTTAACAAGGAGGATGTATTGGTCATTATCGGAGGGAGCGGCCAGATATCGGGAGCCACCCTTCGTCTCCTTGAGCAACTAAAAACTAATACCATAACTGTCCTGTATGTTCAGCCCGACTTGGCCCTTTTGAGCGAAACCCAAAAGATGCAGGAGAAAATTGTAAGGAACGTTGTACAGGAGTACGCGCGTTCCGGGCTCCTAGAGTGTGTCTATCTCATCGATAATTTATTGGTGGAGAGTGGCGTAGGGAATGTTTCCATTTTGGGATACTTTGATGTAGTCAATCAGGCGATCGTTAACACCGTACATATGATTAATGTTTTTAAGAATTCAGAGCCCATCATTGGCAACTTCATTAAGCCCTCGGACCTCAGTCGCATCGGAACCTTCGGCGTTCTCAGTGTAGATGATGATGAAGAAAAGTGGTTTTATGACTTGAAATGTGCGCGCGATGTGGTATACTACTATGGTATTAATGAGAACGACCTAATGGAAGAGGGTGCACTATACCGCAAGATTACTGATTATGTAAAGTCCAAGCTCGATGAGGGGACCAACATTTCGTACGGAGTCTTTAAGACAACATACGATCAGAAATTTTGTTATTGCATTAAGTATTCATCTGTGGTACAATCATATACAGAACTAGACGATCAGGATATTGGCTGATCGTACTTTAACCCAACTATAAGGAGATAAAAATGGGTATCAATTTAGACAAGATGAGAGAAAAGCTCTCGTCACTACGTGGAGACGGCAACTCAAATGACACATTCTGGCGTCCTGATGACGGCGACCAGACTATTCGAATCGTTCCGACGGCAGACGGCGATCCCTTCAAGGAGATGTGGTTTCACTACAACATCGAGAAGGGTGGTTTCCTCTGCCCCAAGCGCAACTACAGTGACGAGTGTCCTGTATGTGAGTTCGCCTCACAACTTTGGCGAGAGGGAGTCGACAACAACGACGACCACAGTAAGAAGACTGCAAAGTCTCTCTTTGTGCGACAGCGTTTCTTCAGCCCCGTGATGGTTCGTGGAGAGGAAGAGAAGGGTGTGCGCGTGTGGGGCTATGGTAAGACCGCCTACGAGAATCTTCTGACTCTCGTGCTGAATCCGGAGTATGGTGATATCACCGACACCGAGACAGGCACCGACCTGCAGATGACCTACGGAAAGCCTCCGGGCGCTTCCTTCCCACAGACGAAGCTTGTGCCTCGCCGCCGGTCCTCCCCGCTTTGCGAGGAACTGACGCCCGAGAAGTGCGCAGAGCTTCTCGATAGCATTCCAGATTTCACTGGACTGTTCGAGCGAAAGGCGACCAGCGATGTCCAGACTATTCTCGACACTTTCGTCAACGCACAGGTTGACGATCCCGAGACGGTTAGTAGCGAAACCGAGAAGTATGGGAAGACCACAGAGGGCGACGGCAATGCTGTTGACGCTGCTTTCGCAGAGCTCGGCGCTCTTTAATATCCCCCCCGCAGGGAGGCCCGGGGTTATAGGGGTCTCACACTTATACACACACAAAGGAGATATTATGAGTGATACAAACAAAAGCGGATACGAACTCCGCACCGATTTGCTAGGAATGGCAATTGGAATTGTCGGCGAGCGCAACCAGCGCTGTGTTGATAATGAATTTCTAAAGCCGGAGGGCCAGCGCGAGGCTGTTGCTCCTTACACGACTGAGGAAATTTTAACGGAAGCTGAAAAGCTTTACGCCTTCGTTCAAAAGAAGTAAAGCCTTGACCCACAGGGAGGCACAGGGTTATCAGGTGCCTCACATTATAAAGGAGCAGTTATATGAGTACTGAAAATAATTATCTTGAGAAGCTAATCACCCTTCTGGAGAATACCCGAGAAGATCATGAGAAGTTTTTCAGCCGCAGCAACAATGCCGCTGGCACCCGCGTACGCAAGACCATGCAAGAAGTAAAGAACCTTGCACAAGAACTACGCACACATATTCAAGACACCAAGAACTCACAATAAGTTCGAAACATATTGTAGAAAAGAGAAAATCAAAAATGGGAAATATCGTGGAAACACTTCAGGACCTTAATATTACAGATAAAGATTTTGTTTATTTAAACTATGAAGATGCTGCCAGTGTATGGCACATCTCGGACGATTATGTTGAGAACGCATTGGAGCAAACGGATACAGCGGAGCGATTGGCTAAGTTATTGGCCACGCCTTACATCACAGTGTATTCACGCTACGAGGAAGATATTTTAGACACGATGCGCGATGGCGGGTTGTTAGAAAAGTATGATCGAGCACACTGGTTCGAAGAGTATCTTACGCAAACACTCAAAAAAGAAGCATATGAATATGATCTTTTGACCATTTCTACAGAGCGCCACGATCATAAGCGTGGCACGTGCGAGATCGCGGCCAATGTAAAAGTGCATGCCAGAGATCTTTACAGTCTAAACGGAGGCGCCGACGAGTTTGTTGACGGCTTCGATGTGATAGTACAGACATCGAATGGTCTATTGACTTTGGACTTGTCTTAGATGGCAAAAAGTAAATCCACAGCTGGAAAAATTTCTATTGATGGATTGCGCACCTTAATCAATAAGACTTCCGGTCTGGAAGTAGCGCATAACCTCAACCACGCCAACCCAACAGAGGTAAAAGAATGGATTCCAACCGGCTCGCGCTGGTTGGATTCTATTGTTTGTCGCGGCCAATTGGCTGGAGTACCGGTGGGTAAGTTTACTGAGATTGCCGGACTAGAATCCACAGGGAAGTCCTTTATGGCTGCCCAGATTGCCGGGAATGCCCAACGTATGGGAATGACTGTTATCTATATGGATTCGGAGTCTGCTATCGACCCCGGGTTCCTGGAGCGCGCTGGCTGTGATATAGGTGAACTTATTTACGTGCAAGCACAATCAGTTGAGCACGTGTTAGAAACTGTTGAGAACGTCTTAAAGTCAGGAGCGGAAAGAACCTTGTTTATCTGGGACTCGCTGGCTATGACTCCGACTATTACCGACGTGGAAGGAGACTTCAATCCGCAATCCACGATGGCTATGAAGGCGCGCATTTTATCAAAGGGAATGTCTAAGCTGACTATTCCGATCGCCAACACCAAGTCTGCCTTCCTGGTTCTCAACCAGTTGAAGACCAATATTCCACAGGGCCCAAACGCACGCATCGTCGCAATGACGACTCCGTTCATCACCCCCGGCGGGAAGGCTATGCATTATGTATATTCCCTTCGGGTATGGTTGACGGGGCGCAAAGCCAAGTCTGCTTTTATCGAAGATGAAAGTGGTTTCCGTATTGGTTCAGAGGTGAAGGTTAAGCTTGAGAAGTCTCGCTTCGGTACACAGGGGCGCAACTGCGCCTTCAAGATTCTGTGGGGAACCGACAAGGTTGGTATCCAGGACCAAGAGAGTTGGCTGGAAGCAATCAAGGGCTCCGACAATCTCAAGCAAGCCGGCGCTTGGTTCTCCCTGGTCTATAAAGATGGAACGGAAGAGAAGTTCCAGAGCGCTCATTGGATTGAAAAACTTAAAGACAAGAAGTTCAAAACCCGGGTGCTTGAGATTATGGATGAACAGATCATTCGTAAGTTTGATACGCGCGAGGGGAATGCCGAAGATTTCTACGACGTAGATAAAAAATAAGACTATTTATTATATATTCCACGGAGATATAAGATGAGCAAATGGTCAAGTTACCCAAAAGCCCAGTTGATTACAGAGAACTGGCGCAAGTTTGTAAATGAAAAAGCCAACGCGGCCGAACTTGATACAAAGATGTTTCCAATTGCTTTATCGGCAGTTGATCCAAATCAGGCCAAAACTAATGCAACTAGTGGCCCCGCGGCATTCGACGGCGACGCAAAAGACGATGTTATCCCTGTTAACCTAAACGGTAAGTGGGCCGCGCGCGACTTGTTCCCGTCACAAACTTCTATGAATTTAGGCAAGGCTGCTTGGTTTGCTTTGGGAATGTTAAATGGTACTATGTTTGGCTCTGGAGGCCCAGGAGGAAACATCGCCGCGTTTGTCTCAAAGGACAACTTTCTAATGGATGGCCACCATCGTTGGCTCGCAACAGCCATGGCCGACCCCAGCGCGGCAATTAGTGGATACGAAGTAGATTTCCCGGGCACTCAATTGGTTGCCATTCTTAATACAATTACGAAGGGTATCTTGGGGGTAAACAAGGGCAAGCCCGGCACAGGTAACTTCAAGCAGTTCCACGATGTGGGCGCCGTAGAGAAGGTTTTAGCTGCCTTGGCCGTTGACAAACAGCCTGATGGAAAAGGCAAATTCTTTAGTGGCGTGCCCAACGCGTTCGACAAGGGCAAAGCATTAGAAGTAATGCAAGCAAAAACCGGAAAAGAGGGCGCCGAGGCTATTAAAGCCATGGCCAACTTTATGGTGAACAATGTTAAAGGGGTTCCGGGCGTCAGCGATGGGGCCGTATTAACGAGCAACCCTCGCTCCGATATGCCAGTGATCGATGACAAGGATGGTCCGGTCCAGCCGGCATCGAAATTGGCCATTAAAGCGCTCCAAGGGGGAGAGGTTAATGTTAACCCTCCCTATAACAAGGCCGGAGCACAGCCGAAAGTCAAATAAACTCAAACTAAACCCTTGACTCTGAAGCTCCTGTGAGGTATACTCATAGGAGCTTCATACGTTAGGGGATACAGTTGAAGAACAAGAGATATATAGAGTTCGCCAAGAGGGTGGCGGAACAATCAGATTATGGAAAGTTTAGGCACGGCGCCGTCCTTGTGAAGGGCAGTTCCGTTCGTAATATTTCCTGCAACAAGCACCGGCATTGTAGTTTCGGTGCGAGATTTCGTAAAGAGGGCCGTGGCGAAGCCACCCTCCATGCAGAGTTGGGAGCCATTTTAGGAGTGGACCGTTCTACCACACGCGGGTCCACAGTTTACGTAGCCCGTATTAACAGAGAGGGAGAGGCCCGTATCAGCAAGCCTTGTCCTATGTGTGAGAGCGCGCTGCGTCACGTTGGTGTCAAGCGCGTGGTCTATACAGATAAGAACGGCAAGATTGAGAGTATGAGACTATGAAAAGAGTAATGATTGTCGACGCCCTGAACGCTTACTACAGGGCTTTCATCGTCAACCCTAGCCTCTCGGTCCACGGCCACCCCATCGGAGGCCTCAAGGGCTTCCTGGGCATCTTACAGAAGCTCTGTCGAGACATTAAGCCCGACACGGTGATGATCATCTGGGATGGCCCGGGCGGTAGCCGCAAAAGGCGAGAGCAAAACAAGAATTATAAGGCCGGCCGTAAGCCCATTCGCGTCAACCGCCAGACGGACTTGACTGACGAGCAACAGCGCGCCAACATGGCGTGGCAGCAGCTGCGCCTGATGGAGTATCTTAATGAGCTGCCCGTGATTCAATTGCGCTTCGATGAGGTAGAGGCCGACGACGTTATTGCTTTTGCAACTCAGACCGAACAATTCAAGGGCTGGCAAAAGGTAGTTATCTCCAGTGATAAAGATTTCCTTCAGCTGTGCGACGACGAAACCGTTTTGTTCCGCCCCATTCAAAAGAAGATTCATAATAAGTTAAACATTGTGGAAGATTTTGATATCCATCCTCGCAATTTTGCGATGGCGAGAGCCATCGCTGGGGACCCATCGGACAATCTCAAAGGGGTACCTCGCGCCGGCCTAAAAAGTATTTCAAAAAACTTAAAATTTCTTAGGGAAGATAAGGATGTAACATTGCAGGAGATTTTTGATTTCTGCCTCGCTAGCGACTCTAAGGCTAAGTTTTTCACGAACGTTTTGGAGTACAGAGATGTAATTATAGAGAACTATAAATTGATGCAGTTGTACGCTCCGGCGCTATCTTTGCATTGCCGCGAGAAAGTGCACTATGCCTTGGATAACTTTGAGTACGACTATAATAAAACCGAGGTTATCCGAATGATGAATCAAGATGGGTTTGGTGTATTCAACTGGGACGATCTACACGCCACAATGAATCGGATTTGTCTTGACAAGGCACTTGCAAAGTAGTAATATTAGTCATGAGGGAAGCTATGAAATTAAATGGTGAGCGTGGTAGCTTCTCCAAGTACGGTAAGTCGTTCCAAGAGAAATTATGTATGGTGATTTTGGATGACCGCTCCTTCGCCGATCAGATTGAAGAAGTATTAGATGTTAGCTTTCTAGAGCTTAACTATCTTAAGCTTTTTCTCAATAAAATTTTTAACTATCGTAAAAAGTATGGAGTCCACCCTTCACGCGATATTGTCAAAACAATTCTCCGGTCCGAACTTGACAACGAGAACGAACTAACAGCCAAACAAGCGCGAGAGTTTTACGTTCGCAGTCAGGTTACCGCTGTTACCGACACAGAGTATATCAAAGACACCTCTTTAGACTTTTGTAAGAAACAGAATCTTAAGTCCGCGATGGTGAAGTCGATAGGCCTCCTTCAGAACTCCTCCTTTGATGAGATTTCGCAGGTTATTAATGACTCGCTTAAGTTAGGGGTGGACAACGACAGCGGCTACGACTATAAAAAAGATTTTGAAGAAAGATTTAAGCCACGGTTTCGCAACCCAGTCTCCACTGGGTGGGATCTTATTGACGGCATTTGTAAGGGGGGCCTAGGCCAGAAGGAGTTAGGCGTTGTTATCGCCCCAACGGGCGCCGGGAAGTCTATGGCTTTGGTACACCTGGGGGCCCACGCTTTGCGCGAAGGCAAGACCGTTGTTCATTATACTCTCGAACTCCAGGATACGGTGGTAGCTTCGCGCTATGATGCGTGTCTTACCAAGATACCCCTTGAAAATTTATCATCCTTTAAGGAAAAAATCTACGAAGAGGTTCAAGATATCGAGGGTACTCTTATTGTGAAAGAGTATCCCACCAAAACAGCATCCACCCAGACAGTACGCGCCCACCTGGAAAAATTGAAGATGCGAAATATTGTAGTTGACATTATTATTATTGACTATGGGGATTTATTACGACCTGTTCGATATCTTAAAGAGAAGAGAAACGAATTAGAATCTATTTATGAAGAGCTGCGCGCTATCGCTGCAGAGTATGAGGTACCAGTGTGGACAGCATCGCAGACTAATCGGTCGGGGCTTAACGCCGAAGTTATCACAATGGAATCTATTTCTGAGGCATTCAATAAATGTTTCATCGCAGATTTTATTTTTAGTATTTCCCGTACAGTAGAAGACAAGAACGCTAATGGGGGGCGCCTTTTTGTAGCCAAGAATAGGAACGGCCCGGACGGGATTGTGTTTCCCTTATTTATGGACACATCCAATGTGCACATTAAGGTGCTCGACCCCTACGGGGAGGACGAACTGGTGGAAGTAAGCGTTAGGAAACAAAAAGAGAATTTGGTTGAGAAGTATAAGAAATTTAAAAAGAATAACGGAGGCTGAGCCATGTTCGAGGAGACTGAAGTACGAGAAGCCACTCTGGAATATTTTGATGATGATGAATTAGCTACCAATGTTTTTATAACAAAGTACTGTTTGCGCGACGAGAAAGGTAATTTTCTTGAAAAGACACCCGATGATATGCACCATCGCCTCGCACGAGAGTTCGCGAGAATGGAAGATAAGTTCATCACACGTAAATCTAATCATCTTACAGAGACAGAGATCTATTCTTTCCTCAAAAATTTTAAATACATTGTACCCCAAGGCTCTCCCATGATGGGGATAGGAAATAATTATGTTAATGTGTCTCTCTCTAATTGTGTTGTTGTTGATAATCCCGCCGATTCCGTATCGAGTATTATGGATGCTGGCAAAGATCTTGCGAATCTTTTTAAACGTCGGTGCGGTGTTGGGGTTGATATATCTAGTTTGCGTCCTGAAGGGGCCCCTGTTAATAATTCCGCTCGGACTACTACTGGTGCGTGGTCTTTTGCTGATTTCTACTCGTACGTCTGCCGAATGATCGGACAGAATGGACGCCGCGGAGCGCTAATGGTATCAATGGATGTGCGCCACCCAGATATTGCAAAGTTTGTTACGATGAAGCAAGACATCAACAAGGTTACGGGAGCGAACATCTCAGTAAAGATTAGCGACAGCTTTATGGAAGCGGTAGAGAACAACCAATCATTCACTTTACAGTTTCCAGTTGATGCTGAGCAGCCAGAATATACTGCGGAGGTAGACGCATCGACTCTTTGGGATAGCATCGTGGAGTGCGCCACGAAGACTGCGGAGCCTGGTCTTCTTATGTGGGACAATATTACTAAGAACCTGCCTGCTCATGAGTACGACGACTTTAAAACCAAGACCACTAATCCGTGCGGGGAGATTCCCCTTTCGGCCTACGATAGCTGTAGGCTCATTTCTTTGAATTTAAAAAGTCTCGTAAAAAATTCTTTCCAAAAAAATGCAGACTTTGACTTCGGTAAGTTAAGAGAAGTTGCTGCTATTGGTATGCGCTTGTCCGATGATCTGGTAGAACTTGAGCTTGAGAAGCTGGAAAACATTCGACAGTGGGCAGATACGGAGGACGAGCAAGAGCTATGGAGTAAGCTATTTAAAGCTGCTTACAATGGGCGTCGGACTGGTTTGGGTACTCACGGCTTGGCTGATGCTATGGCGTGCTTAAATTTAGCATACGATAGCCCCGAAGCTCTTGTAATTATTGAGAAAATCTATCGTACCTTGCGCGATGCAGCGTACGAAGAGAGTGTCTATCTTGCTCAAGAACGCGGCGCATTTCCTGCATTTGAGTGGAGCGTCGAAGAAAACAACAACTTTATTCAAAGACTGCCGGCAAGACTTAGAGACTTAATTGCCAAACACGGCCGCCGGAACATCTCAATCCTTACGAACGCGCCAACTGGCTCGGTTTCTATAATGTCTCAGACTTCGTCCGGTCTGGAGCCTGTATTCAGGAACTCGTATGTTCGCCGGCGAAAACTTTCTCATGATGAGCAACACCTAGACGCCGATCACGTGGACGCCCTAGGCGACCGCTGGGTAGAGTATGAGGTGTTCCACCACAACATCAAGACGTGGATGGAAACACAAACACTTCAAGACTCGGCTCCCCTTCCTGCATTTTTTGTAGAATCAAACAGCATTGATTGGGAAGCTCGTATTGCTGTACAAGCAGCCATTCAACAAAGCATTGATCACAGCATCAGTTCGACGATCAATCTCCCAAAGAATACGGCTCCTGAGTTGGTGGGCAGACTTTATATGGAAGGCTGGCGCCAAGGATTAAAAGGACTCACTGTGTATGTGGACGGTAGTCGGTCTGGAGTTTTGCTGACGGAAGATGACCATTTCCCACAGCACAAGGCACCCAAACGTCCTATTGAGCTAGCGTGCAACATCCACCACACTACGATTAAGGGAGAGCGCTGGTTAATAGTGGTGGGTCTAATGGACCAAAAGCCATATGAAGTTATGGGGGGACTCTCAAACCTAATTGAGATTCCAAAAGATAAAGTCGAAGGCATTCTGGTGAAACACCCTAGGAAGACCATGAACTCTGTTTATGATTTGCAAGTTGGGAAGAACGGCGACACCGTAATTATCAAGGATCTCGTTAAGGCTTTCGATAATCCTAACCACTCCGCATTCACTCGTATGATTTCACTTGGGATGCGTCATGGAGCGAACATTCAATATGTAGTAGAACAACTCCAGAAGGATCGGGACTCAGATATGTTTAGCTTTGCTAAGTGTATTGCACGAATTTTAAAGAACTACATCCCGGATGGTCAAGAGGCAACTGAACATACTTGTAGCGAGTGTGGAACCGAGGGCCTCATATATGTTGAGGGCTGCGTTACTTGTAAAAACTGCGGTTTTGCCAAGTGCGGATAGTAGACAACCAATGTTTTGAGTGCGGGTACAAAGGCACCGAGTTACACCGCCATCACGTAGTGCCCCGCAGCCGCTCGGGCACTCAAACAGTGCCGCTTTGCGGGATATGTCACGCGTACGCACACCACAGAAACAAAAACATGACTACATCAGCACTTGTTAAGGAGTCATTTCGCCGCCGCAGAGAAGAGGACCCCGATTTGAAGTTTGGCAATCCCAATCTCTATGCTGAGCAAGGCGCTAAGGCTATTGCCGTTAGACAATCAAATGCCGAGAAATTTAACTTTCATATTAAAGCTGTTAGTGAAAAGTTGAAGAATGAAGGGTACAACACCGTTGCAGCGCAAGTTCTCAGGCTCAATGAACTCAATTTTAGATCTCGCCGCGGCGAAGAATTTAACTATCAGTCCCTATATCGCGTTTTATATAGAACAGATTAAAAAAACAAAAACAGAAAGGAACAAAATGAATTTTACACCAGTCAATAACTACCTCTACGTGAAGACTGTAGAAGACACAGGCACAGAAGAGAGTGCAATTCTCTTGCCCCAGGATTACCGCGCAGTAGAAAGCCCATTTGCGGTGGTTGAAGTAGTCAACTGCTCGGGCGAGAACGGAACCATATGGAGCACCGGATTGCAGATTATTGTGGAAGCACAAATGCTCCGCGATATCCAGCACAACGGCGAGACCTTCACCGTCATCAAGGAAAACCACGTAATCGGTATTTTGGCGAAATAAATTTCTTGACTTGGGAGTCATTGGGTGCTAGAATGACACTATGACCTTCTTGTCTCCTATTCGCTTTAAATTTTCGGACGTTGTTATTGGCTGGCGCGAAGAGGCCGTGGAATTTGCTCGCGCAAATTGCTACCACCTGATTGTCAACAGCGAACAACGACCTTTTCATTATCTGGTGGGCCACCAAGATGTTAAAAGCAAATGGTTAGATAGCATTTATGATTTAGGAATGAACGCCCGCTTGCCGGTTCCGTTTGAAGTTCGAACGATTGCCTTCGAGGATGGAGACCTAAAAATTATAACCGAGGGAAATACAAAGGTTCTTATTGACTTTAAAACGTTACATATTTTTGACACCGACAATTTTGAAACCCTTGAAGTAGAAGAGATCATCAAAGATCATCTGGTGTATGACTTGTTTGATGTAACACAGGGGTCGCGACTGGGAGAGGACTTTACCCTCCTTTGCAATGAGGAGTTGCTTCAAAGTATTAAATTTGTTCCCTCCAATCGAATAGACCAGAATCATCACGGCGAATTTAAAGATATTATTGTACGCAGTTGTATTAGCGACTGTGACTTGAGGAGTTTTGATTTTTCGGAGACCATAGTGAGAATCAAGCTTGAGCGTAAGCTAAAAGAACATAACATTCAAACAGAAAATGGGCTTCCTCTTAAGGTGCGACACGCAGAGCGGCAGGCCATTAAAAGGGATTTTTATTTTGAGATAGTGGGCGAGCTAGACCCGCGGATTGTTTTGTATGGCTAAGAAACTTAATATGCCTGCTATCATCCCGGTAGCTGGGATGCAGACAGAGTTTGGGATGGAATGGGATTCCTCCCTTGTACCGGTGGCTCCCAACTATACTGCACTAGAAGCCACTGTCTATGAGTGCTTACACGCCGGGTGTACCTCCATATGGATTGTGGCGAACGATGATGTGGCACCACTATTGCGCCATAGGCTTGGCGTGTATGCCACAGACATTGACAGTATTCAAAGAGGCGTGTTTGCTATGTTTGGGAATACCAAGCATATAGAAGTTCCTATTTACTACGTTCCTATCCACCCTAAACATCGAGGCAAGGTAGACAACTATGCGTGGTCTGCGATTTATGGCGCCAACGTGGCCTACTGGATTCAAACAAAGTTTTCGCGGTGGACCCAGCCACACCATTATTATGTTTCTTTTCCGTTGGGGATGATGGACCCCAAGGAAGTGTTGGCTAGTCGCTCTGTATTACGCAAGAACGTTCCTTTTTATTTTTCTCACAAGGGCAAGACAGTAAAAGATGGCCTTCCCTTGAGTTTCGTAATGGACGCCGACGAGTGGCGCCGCGCGAAGCATACTATCACCACGAATGCTTCTTACTACAAGGCCCCTCCCCCCGGGGAGATGCCCTCGGAGTTGCTGCCCATCGATGAGCGACACCTCTCTTTAGAGTACGGGCTGCAAGATGTTTTTGGAGGCGGCCCGGAGGGCACCACTCAAGAGTTAAAAGAGTTTTATGACTTGACTTCGTGGGCTGGATATGTTAAATTTATATCATCGGAACTTGGGCAGAAAACCAAACGTCCGAACACAAACACTATGTATAGAGGGAGAAACAAATGAGCGAGAAAAAGATTCCTTTCGTAGGCCTGCATGCACACAGCGTAGCCGGCTCAATTTTTGATGCCATCGGATATCCAGATGAGCATATGGATTTTTGCTATGAGAACGGGGGCGAAGCACTTGCCCTCACAGACCACGGGAACATGAATGGGTTCTCGCACCAATTTTTACACTGGCAGAAGATGAAGTCTGAGGGGAAGGAATTTAAGCCCATCTTCGGAGTAGAAGCATACTTCCTTCCGTCCATTGACGAATGGCGTGATGATTACAATCGCATCAAGGAAGACGCCAAGCAGGCGAAATCATTGGCAAAAGAAGGGGACACTTCTGGCGCGACTGTTGAGGACGAAGAGGCTTCTAAGAAGGCCATCAAGTCTGTGATCAATCGTCGACGACATTTGATTCTGCTGGCACAAAACCAGACCGGATTAAATAATCTCTTTAAGATTGTGTCGGAGTCTTATAAGGAAGAGAACTTCTACCGTTACCCGCGTGTGGATTATGATATGCTTGACCGTCACTCCGAAGGGGTGATCGCCGCGTCGGCATGCTTGGGCGGACCTTACGCTGGAAACTACTGGGCTAACCGAGAGGAAGGGCCCGATGCTGTGAGGGAAGCAATGAGGGAAACTACCCGGCGCTTTGTGGACATCTTCGGAGACCGCTGGTACGGAGAACTGCAGTGGAACAACATTGCAGAACAACACGAACTCAATCAATACATCATCGAAGTGTGCGAGGAATTTGGGGTTACACTTATTTCCACAGCTGATAGTCACTACCCCAATGGTGATGCTTGGAAGGACCGCGAGTTGTACAAGCGACTTGGTTGGCTTGGGAAGGGAGCCCCCGCCTGGGCCGAGGATAACACAGAACTGCCCGCCGGCGTAGAAGAGATCGGATATGAGTTGTATCCTAAGAACGGAAACCAGATGTGGGATTCCTATAAATATTACTCCAAGACCTGTGGGGTTGAGTATGATGATCAGCTTGTAATGGACTCAATTACTGAAACGCACAATATTGCATTCAATAGAATCGAAGACTTCACACCAAACACAACTGTTAAACTTCCAGACTTTGTAGTTCCGGCCGGGTTCACTGATAGTGAGGCGTTGGTGCACTACGCGCTTGAGGGGCTGCGAGGCCTCATGCGACACGAAGATGATATGTATGCTGAACGTCTCCAGCAGGAGTTGGACGTTATCGAGGACCGAGGATTTAGTAAATACTTTTTGACGATGAAAGCAATTTCGGACAAGGCTAACGCTGCTCAGTTGACGGGCCCCGGCCGAGGTTCCGCGGCGGGCTCCCTAGTCGCGTACGCTCTGGGAATCACACAGATTGATCCCATTAAATATGGGCTACTGTTCGAGAGGTTCTTGCGGAAGGACGCCACAGACTATCCTGATATCGATTATGATGTCGCAGAGCCGATGGAATTAAAGGAAATGCTGATGGAGGACTGGGGAAAGAACTCGGTCATCCCAATTTCAAACTGGAACACACTTCAGTTAAAGTCTTTGATTAAGGATATTTCAAAGTTTTACGGTGTGGAGTTTGGAGAAGTTAATAAGGTAACGTCAACGATGATTGCGGAAGCAACTCCCGCAGCGAAGATGAAGCACGGTATTAAGGCTGGAGTGTATGCTCCCACGTGGGAAGAAGTTATGGAACTCTCCCCCTCCTTGCGCGGCTACCTAATAAAGTACCCGCACATTAAGACACACGTCGAGGCGCTGGTTGGACAGGTTCGCTCCTGTTCCCGTCACGCGGGGGGCGTCTTGATTGCCGACAACTTGAACGAGCACATGCCGATCATCAGTTCGGGAGGCGTGCGACAGGCACCGTGGGCCGAGGGGCAGCACGTTCGACACTTGGAGCCGTTAGGGTTTATTAAGTTTGACTTGCTGGGACTCTCGACACTTCGAATGATTGAGGGTGCGATTCGACATATTTTGAAACGACACCACAACCACCCTGAGCCGACGTTCGAGGATGTAAAAGAGTTTTATAATACACACCTCCATCCCGACGTGATAGATTTTAAGGATCCAAGCGTTTATAGGAATGTTTTTCAGAAGGGAAACTTCGCGGGAATTTTTCAATTTACGGAGCAGCGCGCACAGGAGTTCTGTGCGAACGCAAAGCCCAAGTCGTTGATTGATCTCTCTGCCATCACTTCGATCTATCGACCGGGCCCCCTATCGGCCAATGTGCACGAGCAATACATTCAAGCCAAGGCGAACCCCGGTGACATCGATTATCTTAATGAGCACGTGAGGGAGGTTACAAAGGAAACCTACGGGTTCCTTATCTTCCAGGAGCAGATTGCTCTGCTTGCTCACAAGTTAGGCAAGGACCTAACTCTAGATGAGGGAAACTTACTAAGGAAGGTGCTCACCAAGAAGGGGACGGGGAAGGAAGCGAGAGTTAAGAGAACCCTCCGCACTAAGTTCGTCGACGGTTGCGTAGAGAAAGGCATCAGCCATAGTGAAGCAGAGGATATGTGGGAGAGGTTCGAGTACTTCTCGGGTTATGGTTTCAATAAGTCGCATGCAGTTTCATACTCGGCAATCTCATTCCAGTGCGCATGGCTATACAATTACTACCCAGTGGAGTGGATGGCTTCATTCCTTGATAAGGAGCCGGAGAAGCGCAAGGAGCGCGCCATCAATATTGCAAAGTCGAACGGCTTTGAGATTGTGGAAGCAGACATCAACACGTCGTCATTCGTCTGGGAGATTGATCCCAATGATGAGCACCGCCTTTACCAGCCGCTAAGTGGCCTCAAGGGATTGGGGGATGCAGCCATTGAACAAATTGTAGCCAACCGTCCATTTAATGACATTGAGGAATTCCTTTTCCACGATGAGATTGTATACAGTAAGCTAAACAAGAAAGCATTAGATGTGCTAGTGCGGTCGGGGGCTATGAATAGCCTGATGGACGTACGGTTCAGCGGCCGCAAGCACTACTGGTCAGCAGTCGCTGTTGACCGCGTGTATAGTAAGAAGAAGTTTTTAGAGAACATCGAAACCTATCGGGATGAAGGGGAGTTCACCAATGAGGAAGAGATTGATAATCTTACCACTCTCACCGGCATCTTTCCGATGCACTTGGTGATGACAGAGACTGTCCGGAATAGATTGGAGTCCTATTATGTGCCTCCCATTTCTGATTATGATCCCGAGCTGCAACTTGTGTGGTTTATTCCTCGTGAGGTTATTAAAAAGAAAACCAAACACGGCAAAGTTTATTGGATTGTATCTGTAATAGATTCAAATTCGATGTTGACAAAGTTTAGATGCTGGGGTATAGTAGAAGGGAAGGACAGAATTCATTTGAACCATCCCTACATGGGACGCCTCGACTATGACCCTGCGTGGGGATTCTCCACGCGCTCCATTCGAAGAAATTTGAGATTATTAGGTTGACAGCTACAGAAGAAAGTGGTAATATAAGAATATGATTAATTCAATACGGTTTGTTTCACAGCTCGTGACTGAGCCCGGGTATGTTGAGAATATGACACCCCAACAAAGAGCGGACGCCTTTATCCTTTTCTTTAAAACCTTTGGGGACTTTGCTGGGGTGCTAAAACTGGGCGACATTTTCAGTTATGCCCGGAGCAGGGAAGCTCTGATGGCATTGACTCTGGGCCACACGTTGGCTCCTAAGCTAGCCGGCCCAGATGCAACGAGGCCAGACGGCATAGAGGCGGAATATAAAACGACTATCCAGAAGAGGATCGCCGCGCTATACTCGGGCCTCTCTAATAAGGCAACCTGGGCCGAACAGCTAGCGTATTTGAAGAACGAAAAGATTGGGTGTTATCCCTTTCACTATATCGCACGGTTTGAGGGGTCTGAGATCGCAGAGATTTGGGAACTCTCAGCCGACTGTGTTCTCGAAGTTCTAACCAAGAAGCTGCACAAAACATATCACGACCCTAAGCACAGGGCTGACCCGCGGCTGAGCGCGACACTCTGTATGACAGAGATTAAACAACACGGGATCCAAGTTTACCCCCTCAGAAGACAGAATAGATGACCGACTTCGAACTCAAAAATTGCGAAGGCTTAGATTTCCTTCAAACCATTAACAACAAGACGGTTGATTTGATTTTAACCGACCCTCCTTACATTACTTCGCGCGACAGCGGGATGGATCGATGGGTAGACCATTGTGCTAGCGTGCAAAAGACTCACGCACTGGTGCGTACCGAAGCAGAGTGGCGCGCCTTTAAGACCGCCGAAGAGTGGAAGACGTGGACACGAACGGGGGGATATTCTCCCGGCAAACAACGACTCGGAGCGCTGCGGAACGCCAAAAAGAATTATCTTAAGTATGGTTCGATTTATGGCGAGAAGTATGCGGTGCGCACTGACTACGGAAAGTGGGACTCCGAGTTTACAATGGAAGAGATGGAAGACTTTGTTAAAGAATTCTATCGCGTTCTAAGGCCCGGGGGGACGTGCATCATCTTCTTTGACATCTGGAAAATTTCCTATCTCAAAGAAATAATGGAGAGGCATAAGTTTAAGCAGATCAGATTTATTGAATGGGTAAAGACGAACCCGCAGCCCCTTAACAGCAGTAGGAATTATCTCACTAATTGTCGAGAGATTGCATTGCTGGGGGTGAAGAAAGGCAGCCCTACTTTTAATAGTAAGTACGACAACGCTGTCTATCGTTACCCTATCCAGGGAGGGAAGTGGCGTATAATGCCTACCCAAAAAAGCCTGGGACTCTGCGAAGATTTAATTATAAAACACTCTAATGAGGGGGATCTCATTGTGGATCCTTTCTTAGGGGCCGGCACCACTGCTGTGGCGGCGATCAATACGAGTCGCAGCTTTAGGGGGTGCGAACTTCGTAAAAAGATGTATGATCAAATGATGGAAAGAATTGAAGGTGAAACAAATGGCTAAGAAGAACGCCGCACGAAAACGTGAGACGAAGAAAAAGAAGACTAGTATCGGGCACAGTAAGTTTACAAAGACTAGTCACCCGGGCCCCCACGGGGGGAACAAGCGGTACAAGAAGCCCTATCGAGGACAAGGAAAATGATATTACAATACTATATGGTGCACGGCAATGTGCACGCACCGGTTCGCTCTAACCCGAGCGACGCAGGGCTCGACCTAAGGTGGAGTCCAGAAGATGCATCGGTCCGCGGCGTGCGGATTGAGCCTGGAGAAAGCAAAGTACTACCTACGGGGTGTAAGTTTGCTATTCCTCATGGCTATATGCTAGAGATTAAGAATCGCTCAAGTATGGCAGCGAAGCAGCACCTGCTTGTCGGCGCCTCTGTGGTAGACAGTGGTTACGAGGGGGAGGTCTTTGTGAACCTCCATAACGTAGGCACCATCAGCCAGATGTTGTCACCGGGCGATAAGATAGCTCAGGCCGTAGTGGTGCCTGTCGTGCATGCACGATTTGTGGCCTCCGCGTCGCCCGACATTTATGAATGGTATCCTATTACCATTTCTGACCGAGGCGACGGTGCGCTTGGGTCGACCGGAAAGTGAAAAAGCTGCGCAAGGTTGTCACCAAAAAAGGAAAGACAGCCAAAGCAGCCCAGCGCCGGGTGGCAGAACAAGCTGCGCTGATGATGAAGCAGCCAACCGAGTGTTGTCTCTGTCGGGCACCCTTTGAACGAACACAAGAAACAGTTAAAACGTGGCACGTAACGGTGCTACAAGAAAAGAAGGTGGTGCGCCTCACGTGTCCTACCTGTTGGAAGACAGTAAATGAGGTTACAAATGAACATTAAAGAAGGACTAGCCTACGATGACGTATTGCTCGTGCCCCAGTATTCTGAGATTAAAAGTCGCGCCAGCATCTCCCTCGAATCATATCTGGGAGATTTATTATTTAAACTTCCTATCATCGCCAGCCCAATGGATACCGTAACGACGTCGCCAATGGCCGCGGCTATGGATGCAGCCGGAGGTCTGGGGATTATACACAGGTATAATTCCATAGACACTCAGTGTAACCATGTCGGGAGCCTCCCGGCAGACGCTATGGTGGGAGCGGCGATCGGGACTTCTGGAGACTATTTAGAGAGAGCAACGGCGCTTGTTAATACGGGCGTTGCCCTCTTATGTATCGATGTAGCGCACGGTCATCATATATTGATGAAGGAAGCGTTAAGAAAACTTCGTATAGTATTGGGTAACAAAGTTCATATTATGGCAGGAAACATTGCCACTAAGGAGGGTTATAATGACTTGGTCAACTGGGGAGCCGATAGTGTGCGCTGCAATATTGGCGGCGGTTCTATTTGTTCAACTAGGATTCAGACTGGGCACGGTGTCCCGGGTCTTCAAACAGTATTGGACTGCGCGGAAGCAGGACGGCAAGTACCAATTATTGCCGACGGAGGAATCCGGAGCGCCGGCGATATTGTCAAAGCTCTGGCGGCTGGGGCTGACTTCGTTATGCTTGGGTCTATGCTTGCAGGTACTGATGAAACTCCTGGCGACGTAGTTAACGCGCTGGATGGCAAATTCAAATCATACCGGGGGATGGCCAGCGAGAAGGCCCAGATAGAGTGGCGCGACCGGACCGCGTCGTTGGAGGGCATCTCGACTACAGTTAGGTGTAAGGGCCCCGTAGCTACCGTGTTACAAAATCTAGAAAAAGGAATTCGAAGTGGGTTTTCATACTCCGGAGCCCGAACTCTTCACGAACTTCAAATGAATGCTCAATTCGTACGTCAAACTGCAAGCGGGCAGCTGGAAAGTTCTACCCACATACTTAAATTATGAGGCAACTCACCAACGAACAGTCGGTATTAAGTTTTTACTTGGATGCTAAATTGCACGAGGATTTTCGTATACGTTTATACTATGACCAGGTAAAAAATCAAAGTGAATTTTTTCGGATGTGTGTGGAGTCATACCTGGCACAGAACAACTTGTTTATGAAGTTCTTCGATGAGGAAAAGGTCGCGCGACAGGTTCAGTCCAAGGCGCGCACCAGCAAGTCGAAGCTGCTCAGGGACAAAGGCAAACAACTTATGGACGAACTGGCACTCACCCACGACGAGGTGCAGAATATATTCGATATACTAGAAGAGGATTTACCAGAGTTATGAAAGAATGCGCAAAAGATTGTTATTTAGCGCGCACCCCGTGCGCACAGGGAGAATGTCGCCTCCACATTGAGTATGAAGAAGACCTTAACTGTACGTTGATCGCTCTAGGGCGCCACGGCCCAATGACGTTGGAACAAATAGGGTTGAGACACCAGATAAGTACCGTCCGCGTTAAACAAATCTTGGATGCCACCCTCGTCAAATTAAAAAAGACATTAGTGAAAGAAAATACTATTTAAAAGTAGCATACTGCAGTATGTTGTAGGAGAAATAAATTATGTCAGGCAAAAAGAACCTTCTGAATGAAGCGCAAGTTCGAAAGTTTATGAAGCTTGCTAACTTGAGGCCGTTTGCTAGCAGCTTTGTTAATGAGATGGATTATCGGGATGACGATGATAACTTAGACGAACTGCGAACCGGGCGCACGGGAGCACTAGGTCCCAAGTCGGGCCGAGCGAACCCCGGCCACGGCCGCGGACAAGGTGAGGCAGCCGATGGCTCTCTGTTTCAAGAGGCCGAGGCTGATCCCGGCGCTCTAGAAGATTATGCTGCGGGCGACCTTGAGCGAGGCCACCCCGGCGAAGCTGCCGACGATGAGCTTGAAGCCGGCGGCGAGTTAGAGGCTGACATCGAGATGGAGCCCGAGGTGGGAGCCGACGAAGGTCGTATGGTTTCTGTTGACGATTTCCTAGCTGCGCTAGAGACTGCACTTGAAGATGCGATCGGTGATGAAGTTGAGATTGACTCTGACGAGGTGGAAGCCGAGGAAGAGGTCGACGATTTTGCCCCCGAGGGCGAAGAGGTCGTAGCCGATGTTGAAATGGGCGACGAAGAAGCGATGCAGGAAGGCTGGGAGCATCCCAAGTCTGCCACTGGCGCCGCCAACACCCATAAGGGTTCCAAGCAGCACCCGGACCACCGCAACAAGAAGAACTCCAAGGGCGGACTCGCCTCGCAGGGCCCCGGCCTCGTGAAGGAAGAGGACGACGATGATGATGAAGGCAGCAAGAAGGGTGAGTATAAGCGCCGCGGCAAGAGCGCGGAGCATCCCGAAGGCAAGAAGGCCGGCGACGTTGGAGGTCATTATAAAGCATACGAGAAGAAAGACGAATCTGTTGGATCCACTAACGATCTGGTTGAAGAGATTACTAAGCGTGTTGCTGCGCGTATCCTTAAGAGTGCGCTACGAAAATAATACTTGATCATTAGATCATATTCTGATAGAATAAGGCTGTGAGAGATCACGGCCTTTTCTATTTGGAGGTTATATGTATGAGGTAAGCACGCAAGAGCTTGCAGTGTTTGTGGTGTTGGGGTTTTGCTCTGGAGTATTCGCCACTTTTTATTTGGCGCGCCTGCTAGAGTTGGTGCATATGTGGCGCTTGGTGAGACAGGTCATCGCCCATTTGTTGTTTATGTGTTTGAGTATCGTGGAGAACGTAGAGTTTTTAAATACTCTTAAAGTTAAAGCAATGCATGAAGCTGAGTTTAACGACAAACAAATTCGAGAATTTGAAAACGTTTGGGAACACACCTTGACAAACTGGAAAGACTCCGCTATACTGTCTATAGTAAGTAAAGCTCCCCCTTCGTTTCGTACGCTAATGCCGTTCGACGATTGGACCGGGGCGATGAAATTTTTAAAGGCAGAGAGACGAGGCGATAATGATTAAGAACGAAGACCAGGAAAGTCCGCGCGAAGAAGAGGCGGAAGGCTCCGACGGCGTGGTTGTGCCCGAAGAGGACAGTGAAACCCCAGCCTTGGTTGGTTTGTGCGGGGAGATAAACGAGGAGAGCCTCCAAGATTTATCTGCTGCCTTTATTGCTGCCAACCACAACAGAATACTTAATGTAGATCCAGATGATTTTGAAGATGAAGAAGATTTAGAATTTTTTATCTCTTCCAACGGGGGATCGGTGGGAGATATGTTTGCTGTGTATGATTTGATGCGCGTGGTGAAGAAGAACCGCGACGTCCGTACTTACGCGTTCGGAAAAGTAGCGTCTGCTGCAGTGGTACTCCTCGCCGCAGGCACTCCCGGGAAGCGGTTTATCTCTAGAAATACACGACTGATGATTCATCACTGCTCGGCCGCAGAGTCGGGGCCCGTACCCAATCTTAAAACGGTTTATAAAGAGGCCACCCACGTGGAGGAAATGATGATTCAAGCACTCGCTGACAACTCCAAGTTGACAGTGGGAGAAATTTATAATATCTTTTCCCAAAACACGGATGAATATTTCTCGGCCGAGGAAGCACTTGAAATGGGTTTTGTTGATGAAATCATCTAATTAGTATTGGCCAAAGAGGATTGATCATGAATATTGATACACTTGTAGAGAGATTTTATAAGCAGGCGCAGGACGCAAACCTGATAAATGAGGTGATGAACTTTCTGCTCAAGGAGGAAGAGACCAAGAAAAAAAAGACCAAGGACCCCTTCCCTTCGGGACCTGGGAAACCCCGCCGGGAGCGCATGCTGCGCTTTCCTCTTATGATTCCTACAGAGCAGAGCGTAGGACAGTATACTGCCGAACAAGGCAGCGAAGATCGGGCAACATTCGAAGCTTGGATGTCGAAGATAGCCCCCACCGGAGGCCTTAAAGAGAAGATAGCCTCCATTCAGCAATTCATCGATGCTCCACCGGAAGGGATGACTGTTGCAACTACTCTTTCTTACTTAATGTTTTTACAAACGTTCTCTTTTATGATCAGGGAGTTTAATGCTTCTGTTGCGGGCTTTTTATGGGAGCCTTTCCTGGCTGCTATGTTTGGAGGGAAGTCGACTCAGGTCCATACCGAAGAGGGGGACATTGCGGATGTTAAATTGGAATACAGTATCCTGGTGGACCAACCCGGCGGCGGTGGCCTGCAGCGCGTAAGCCTTAAGATTTTAAGCCCTACCGGCGCGGTGGGGGGCAGCTTTATTGATCTCGTGAACCATTTTGCAAAAAACCCAGACCAGCCGATGGTGTATGTGGTGATTAGAAAAATGCCCGGCAAAACTAAAGCCGGCGAGGATATCAAAGAAGCCAGTATGGTGTTTTGGCAATTCACGATTTCACAGGAATCATTTTTTAAGTGGATTGGCCCTCCCAAGCTCGCGATTCAAAGGAAGACAATAGAGTATGAACATGCGGAAGACGCCGGACCACCCCCAACCCGAGACAAAGAGACCGCGCCGGACGCCCCTTCACATTGGGGGCGCAAGGACTTAGAAATGTATCTTGCTTCCGACAAGAGCCCTCTTGAAAGCGGATGGGTCGTTACGAGGGTTGAGAAAAACGGGGCTCTAGTTCCATTAAGGGGCGACGGGTCGATAATTGTTCCCGGGGAAACATATGAAATACAAATGAAAACCGCAACGAAAATCCCCGGCGCCCCTGGCGAGAAACGCCACGCCGAAAGGCAGGGCGCGGCGGGGAGGATATGGGGCACCCCAGATCAGTACGCCGAGTGGTATGCACTCTGGAAATCAATGCCTAATGATCCTAAGTTTTGGCAGTATGTCCGCGGGCCACAACTCCTTCGAATCAAAGACGAAGATGCCGCGGGGCCGCCAGCGCTCAGCGAAGAAGAGATGCTAAGAGAAGTGCCCTTTGCCCCCAAAGGAGCCCACGGCTATTGGGGCAAAGAACAATTTGAAATTGGTTCCACCTACCAGGCGGCAGCTTCATCAGGAGACATCGGCTCTATAAACATCCTTCCTTCGGCGATGGACGAAACTTTTGCACGAGGCGCCGAAATGATTGGCGGCGAATTAACTGAAATGTTTAACGCTTTAAGCGCATTGATAGATAATGTGGGTCGCTTCTTCTTAATTGATTGTGGTGATCCGCAGGAAGAAGCTCAAACGTGTGATGAAAAAGATTCTTCTATGCGTTCGACAGCGGGCCACGACGCAATCAAAGATGCTGCCACCCTCAAGAGGGTAGTGGATGAGAAAATTGCGACCGTTCTCCCGGACCGGGAATAGAAAAAGATTGACAATTTGAATATTTGTGTTATAATAGACATAATTGAAAGAGAGGTGACGTGTGCCCAAATGTAAATTTGAGTCCCGTTCTGAATTAACTACCAAAACCTTAAGAGGCGTCAATGTGCTGGCTGATAACGTCGCCGCCACACTGGGGCCTAAAGGCCGCAATGTGCTTTTGCAACAGCAGGGCAAAGACCCCTTTATTACTAAGGACGGCGTCACGGTTGCTGCCTTTGTACATTTAGATGATGAGTTCGAGAATGCTGCAGCGCAGATACTTAAACAAGCTACCCAAGAAACCAACAACACAGCGGGGGACGGCACGACTACGGCTACCGTTCTGGCCCGCGCCATAATGGTAAAGGCCCAACGTTACATCGCTGCCGGATCTTCGCCGGTTGAAATTAAACGCGGAATGGATTTAGGAGTGGACGCAATCGTCCACAATCTCAAGGAGATGGCGCAGCATATTGAAACGCTCGACGACGTAGAGAATGTGGCCACCATCTCAGCCAACAATGATCGCACAATAGGCAAGCTGATTGCTACGGCCGTCGATAAAGCTGGCAAAGATGGAGCCATCACTATTGAGGAATCTAAAACAGTAGATACCACCCTGGACATCATCGAGGGCTTTAGGTTGGAGGCAGGCTATGCTGCGACAGCTTTTGTGACAGATGAAAGGCGGGGAGCTGTTCATTATGACACGCCCCTCATTCTTGTGACAGACCAAAAGATAGATACCGTTGATCAGATTCTTCCCGCTCTCGAATTAGTGTCACGCGACGCGCGCCCCTTGATTATTGTTGCCGAGGAGATAGAGGGCCAAGCCCTCGCAGCTTTGATTATGAACACGGTTCGAGGATCAATGAAAATTGTTGCTGTGAAGGCACCTTTTTATGGCGATCGCCGAAGAAATATTCTTGCCGATCTTGCCCTCTCCACAGGAGCTGAATTCTTATCGCAGGAATCCGCAGTCCCCTTGCGCCAAGCAAAGCTTAAGCACTTTGGGCAGGCGCGCTCCATTGATATTACCAAGAGCACTACCACCGTTATTGGCGGTCGAGGAGATCCCGCCGAGGTGGATAAGCGTATCGAGTTACTAAAAGTAGAACTTAAGAACACCGATGAGCTGGGAGAGTGTGATAAACTTCAGGAACGTATCACTAAGTTGGCCGCGGGAGTCGCAGTAATTAATGTGGGCGCCGCCACCGAAGTAGAGATGATCGAAAAGAAACATCGGGTTGAAGATGCCCTAGAAGCAGTTAAATCAGCGCAGCAGGAAGGTGTCGTGCCGGGAGGCGGCGTCGCCCTTCTACGTGCCGCTGAAAACATAGTGGTGGAAGTCGAGAATGAGGACCAACAGTATGGAGTAGATATCATCACGGCCGCGGCAATAGCTCCGCTACGACAAATGGCGGAGAATTGCGGCCTGTCCGCCGATCTTATCGAAGCTCAAACCCGAAAGGCGCCTGAAAATTACGGTCACAATTTTCGAGACTTTTGCGAGGTAGATATGTATGAGGCGGGCATTATTGACCCCCTGAAGGTCACCAGGACAGCTTTGGAGAATGCGGCTTCTGCGGCTGGTACTTTAATTACTACTTCTCATGCTATTCTAGAAGTATAGTCCTATTTAGTTGAGCAATGGAGAATTAAAAATGCCCGATCCCGACGTCGCGACCCAAAATCTTACTGTAATGATGGCAGAGATAGCTACCAAGATGCAAGTTCTTCTTGATAAGCAAGACGAGCTAGCAGAAAATATTTCTAAAATCAAGGAAGCCGTTTACGATCCAGACAATGGTCTGTACGCTCGTTTGAGTAGTCTTGGCTCCCGCCTCGACGCTTTAGAAACGTGGAAAAACAACAACACTAAAATTTTATGGATTGTAGTGGCGGCGGTTGTAGGCTTGATGGCTAAAACGATGTGGGCAACTCTGTTCTAAGAAAGGAAAAAAGATGCAATTTCAATTATTTTACACGGTCGATGAAGAGAACGTGTTTGAAGAGGCGGGTAAGCTTCTCGGGCTTAAAGCCCCCACAGTTCAAAAACTTATCGATCTCTTTCAAAATATTCAACAAGCGCTCAGTCCGGGGGATGAGCCTGTTAACAGCACCAAAGTGGGAGAACTGGTAGGTGATTTTAGGGAGGCTCTGGTAGAACTCGATGTTCGCGCCGGAGAGATAACCCAAATTTTGACAGCCTACGAGAAGCGCCCCCTTCCGGCTCGGGACTCTTCGCTCGTTGCTCCCGCTGACCTCCCGTCTGAGTCCTCCGAATAATGAAAGACACATATCAAATCGGGGACCTAGTACACGTTCCCCAAGCAGTGCATCTAATAGATTGTCCTATCGAAGCCGACCCACAGCTTACTATCCCGCTCAGAGTGGAACAAACTCAACGCCCCCGGGTAGGAATTGTGACATATGTCTCGTCGGGAGGGTATGTTCGCATTTTTTGCGATGGTGCCTACTGGGCGGTAAAGGATAGTAAAGTATATAAATTAGGATAGAAAATGATTAAGTTTATTGAAGTAATCAATGAAACCAACTTTAATCCGCGGATGGAACGAACAGCGATTCCTCAATTTTCGCTGGGAGAACTCTGGATTAACGAGGACTCAGTTGTAAAGATACGAAACGCAACGGGCTATAAACAGCTCTTGCGTGATGGTTTAATGGGAGAAGAGTTGAACGCAGAGCATAATTTTACCTCTATTACTCTTAATAATTGCGGGGTGATGGAGACCCACGTGGTGGTGGGGGCCCCTGACATTGTGGCCGGGCGCCTAAACCGAGATAGTCGAACTCTGCTGAAAGGATAAAGATGTTAAAAAAAGCTACAATCGTTGACAAACCGTGGGGCCACGAAGAACTGTGGGCCCAAAGCTCTCGCGGATACGTCGGAAAGATCTTATTTATTAAAAAAGGCCATCGTCTTTCACGTCAATATCATCGAGTAAAAGAAGAAACCATTATGGTCCTAGAGGGTACCTTGATATGTGAAGCGGGCCCCTATTTTGATGGAGACACTATTCACTCGCATATAATGCATCCCGGAGAGATATTTCATGTTCCGCCGGGGACGATCCACCGATTTAGTGCGGAGGGGGGCGATGTGCGCCTTGTGGAAGTCAGCACCCCGGAGACCCACGACATAGTCCGCCTTGAGGACGACTATAAACGTATTTCTCATATCCCCACTCCTCCACCTACTAGTGGAAAATAATTTACTTTTTCGCTTGACACTCCAGCACAGAGTGTTATAATATGAAGCGAAGGAGGTTAGAACACCTATGAATCCAGTTCTACGCAACAGCGCGAGGTCTCCGCGCAGCTTACTCTTTGAGACCATCTTTGGAGATGACTTTATTAATTTTGGCAATCAACTTGTTGATGATTATTCGGTAAAGACCAATGTGTCCAGTACTGATGAGGAATACAAGATTGATGTTATTGCCCCGGGACTCGACAAGGACGACCTAGGCGTGAAGGTAGAAAACAATCACCTTTATGTAACTTATAATAGTGAGAACAATACTGATACGACCGTTCAGTATAAATCTTTTAGTCGTTTTTGGAAGCTTCCCACCGATGCTGACTATAATACTATCCGTGCCGAATACAAGCAGGGCATTTTGGCCGTTTTCGTTCCCCGCGAAACCCCTGCGACCAACTCCATTACAATTGACATTAAGTAATATACACAACTATTTATAGTTGATGTATCTATGTCAATCCAACAAATGGAACGACTATCTACTCGCGGAGGCGATCGAAAATATCGGTCTCCCTTCGCGGGTAGTTACGTTTATTAGGCGTAAAGCAGCGTCCACTGTTCATAGTGACGCGCACGCCGCCACGCTTGCCAATCAACGTGGCGTGGAACTCCAAAAGATAGACGAAAAACACCTTACATGGTTGGGTCAGCTTCTTAAAAAGTTTGACATGAAACTTTTTGATGTCACTGACGCGAGAAACCTGGCGCACTTTATTAAAAAAGCAGTCCGCGAGACCAGCGGTGTGGATGCTTCATCCTCAGAGGAAGAACGAGAAGCCTTAGGAGAGCGCATAATCGACGCCATTGGCCCTATTATAGATTGGGCTATGGGCGTCCACAGCGACTCACCGGAAGATCTCCAAACTCTGGCTGATATGAAGGCGCTGAGAAAACGTATGACGCGGGCCCTCCAACGAGTGGGCCTTCCCGACGGCGAGATACAGACTGCGCAAACTATTTTTGACCACAGCCTCCTCTCACGTCTTACAGACAGTGATGATCTCCGGCTTAGACTGCGGCGGATTATGACCGTCCTTGCGCTGGATCCTGTTTATTATGACGAGGAGCTTAAGGGCGCCGAGACTTTCAGAGAAGCGTATCGCATAGCCCAAATATTCCTCGACAATCCCACGAAGGATCCCGACAAAGTCATTCACACTTTTGATAACGGCTACTTCTGGTATGATATCCAGAGCCATGCTTGTGATTTTGAAGCAAAGGAAATGGCCCACTGTGGACGCGGCGAATCTGGCACTCTTTATTCCTTGCGCTCCGGCGAGAAACGCAAAATGAAGCCGTTTGTAACGATAGAGTTTGACGGGACCACCATTTATCAAATTAAAGGCAAAGCGAACAGTGCTCCCGGGCCTGATCTGTGGTCTTACATTGATTGGTTTATTGAGAACATGGGGGTTGAAAAGGTGGTAGAGAAGGGCGGCGGGTGGCATCCCTTCACCGATGATGGTGCTGGCATATTAGAGTACCTTGAGGAGAAACATCCAGACGTGAAGTTTAAGGATGTGTGGGTCGCTGAGGCGACCGAGCTGCTGGAACAATGGGAATCCAGCATTGAAACCGATAGTCAAACCTTTTTGGAAATTGAGTGGCCCGGTGCACCGGACGATGCCGGATCCGCCGGCGTGGGCTTGCGCCATCAAGCGTTCTGGCCCGTCAAAGATATTATTGTTGATGAGGATACTCACCGACTGCGTTGGGAGATCCGTCAGGATGCCCAGTCGATTGCGGACGATACTCTTTATCCCAACCCGCGGATCCGCACTGCCGAGGTATTCGCGAGAGGCGTTCAAGATTCCGAAGCCGCGATGCTCCGTGTTGAGATGGTGTGGGAGGATGACTTCCAGCCCAATGACGATGACGAAGAAACCGTAAAGAGCGAGCTTGAACGGCTCGACAGCTATCTATCGGAGATTGCCGAGATATCGGGTTACCTCGTCAGCGTCGAAGCCGCACCCGAAGACGCAGAGTTTGACTACAATGGTTTTTGGAAAGGTGTCGAGGAAAGATTAGAAGCATATGGTGTCTATCGTGACATTGCGGCCGAGATCGATGCAGAGGACGAACGCGATCGCGAGGACCAGCTGGACCTCCCCCTCCGCCAGTCAGCAGGAGAAATGGACCTCGACTATGGGCTATCCGAATCGCGCATTATACAGCGTTGGCAACAAATTATTAAATAATTCCAGGAAAGCCTTATTCCTTTCTAATTACTAATAGACAAACAAGGGTTAGAAAGGACTCAAGGTTGTATGCAATTTGGCATCCCTAGGGAGTATGCAGGTATAAATACACTTATGTAGTGGTAAAGTAACCTCACACGGAGGATTGTTCGTGCGTAGGTGGATTAAAAATTTTATAGTTATTGCATCACTGCTTTTAGTAAGTTGTACCACTCCCCCCCTCTCCTTTACTTCTGAGTCCGCTCAGCCCTTCCTTTCCACCCAAGGCACAGTTGAAGTACAGACTGCCTTTGGTGATGTGCTCGAAATTTTGGATGCGTCCAATCTTTCGCTCTCGGAACAACGAGCCCGCGCCGCCGCCGTAAAAGTTAGATCTCTTTTACAAGGTGGCCATGGTTCGGGAACTTATATGGTTGCCCACGACCGCCGCGTCGTTGTTACTGCCGCTCACGTTGTCCGGAGCGAGAGCGTCATGGCCATCGATGGCCGAAACGGCGAGACGGTTGTGGGCCAAGTTGTCTTTGTTGACACAGAAAATGATTTGGCATTTCTGGTTGTTCCAGAGATGGAAACTCGCACCGCTATACGGTACCGTCCGCTAAAATCGTATGACGAGCGGCTGCTCGGCACTAACCTTACGTATACGGGCTTCCCCTCGCATCACGATTTGCTCACTATCCGGGGATATGTTGCGTCCCTGGAGCACGAAATGGTTGTAACCAATATGTTCGGATGGTTTGGATCATCTGGTTCGGGCGCCTTTGACCGCCGCGGCAGACTAGTCGGAGTAGTTTCGGGCATAGACGTAGGAAACATCGGAGTTATGGGGTACCGCATTCCTCTTGAGTCTATTGTATGGGTCGCGCCTGTCAGCCACATAGATCACGAGATGCTTAAAATCAGAATAATGACCGCAACAGTGCCCGATACTATTAACGCATTTCCGGGGGCGAGGGCTCCCCGCCGCGGCGGCACCCGGGATTAGAAAAATGAAACGGGTAGTTGCTTTTATCATTCTAGCCGCTTTTGCCGTGACCGGATGCGAAGGCGATTATACAATTTATGATATGCACCCCCCGGAGATTGTTGAGGTAGAAGTCCCCGTCGAAGTACCGGTAGAGGTGATTGTAGAAGTCCCGGTAGAAGTGATTGTAGAAGTCCCCGGCGAAGGCGGCGATGTTTGGGTTGACTCATTCGATCAGCCTTATACCATTGACGGCATTGATATTGTTTGGCTGATTGATAAGTCGGGCTCTATGAATTCTCACTCTCAATCAGTGGTAGATG